>Ga0256841_1000351_pt1 | contig 49301 bp, 45 predicted proteins | sample 356308metaG_FD_185971 | JGI IMG/M metagenome (GOLD analysis project Ga0256841, IMG submission 185971) | Hydrothermal vent microbial communities from Mid Atlantic Ridge, Atlantic Ocean - 356-308 | ecosystem: Environmental > Aquatic > Marine > Hydrothermal vents | place: Atlantic Ocean: Mid...
CAATCCGGATGTACTATGAGGACAATCCACAGCGGCAACGGGACGAGGCCCTGCGTTCCTGCGGCATCGCGGCGCAGACCCTAATGCTGGCAGCCACTGCCATGGGCTACGAGAGCTGCCCCATGGACCTGTCGGACTTCGATGCCGTGGCCGAACTGATCGGCCTGCCGGAGGATCATTTGATCGCTTTGTTCGTGGCCATCGGAAGTGGCACTGAGGCGCCTTGGCCGCGAGGTGGGAAGCTGTCTTACGAAGAAGTGATTCTGACTGATCGATTTGATGGTGAACCGTAGCAGGTGTACCGAGTAGCGGTGTGCAGTATCTAACCCTCCTGACAATCCGCGTCTAACCTGTTGATTACGCGCCTTGTTCGGCTGTGGGCTTCCGGACTTCGCCTCGTGCTCGCCCTCTCGGAAACAGAGAGGAACGGCCAGATCAGAGAGAAATCCCGGGCCGGAGGGGGGTGGGTGGCCGGCTCTCGGAGTCCGAAGCTTTCCGCGGGAACCCCCGAGAATACAAAACTTTCCCCAACGAAAAAGGCCAACCCGGGTGGGTTGGCCTTGGGGTATTGGTGGAGGCGGCGGGAATCGAACCCGCGTCCACAGGTCCTCCGCCTTCGGCTCTACATGCTTAGCCGCGTCTATTGATTTGACTGGCCGTTACCCGACGGGCAGGGAAAGCGGCCAGCGAGTCCGGTAAGGTTTTAACGCCGCGGTCCCGGACGAACCTTGGCGCGATCCTGTGAGAGATGACCCCTGGGATCCGGACCGCACAGGCACGGTACCGGCCAGAGGGCACCCTACCGGGTTTTAAGCGGCGAGTGCGTAGTTGTCGTCGTTGGCAACTATATTGATGTGCAGCTGGATTTACGAGGTTCTCTGCCCCTCGGCATGCACCTCCGGTTTCGCGACCTGCGTCGAAGCCATGTCGCCCCCTTGGTGTTCAATCCCTTGAGACATTCATTCTAGCGTAAAGTTCGGGGGATTTGGGGATTCCGGGCTGGCCGGGAGCGGGTGGCGGGGGTTAGCGGCGGCTGCCCTTGAGCAGGCGCTGCTTGTCGCGCTGCCAGTCGCGTTCGCGGGCGGTGGCGCGCTTGTCGTGGGTCTGCTTGCCCTTGGCCAGGGCGATCTCCAGCTTGGCGCGGCCGTTCTTCCAGTACATGGCGGTGGGGATCAGGGTGTAGCCCTTGCGTTCCACGGCGCCGATCAGCTTGTTGAGCTCCTCCCGGTGCAGCAAAAGCTTGCGGGTGCGGGTGGGATCGGGCTGGATGTGTGTGGAGGCGGTGGGCAGGGGGGTGATCAGGGCGCCCAGCAGCCAGGCCTCGCCGTCCTTGAGCAGGACATAGGCATCCCGGAGCTGGACCCGTCCCTCGCGCAGGCTTTTCACTTCCCAGCCTTCCAGCACCAACCCGGCCTCGAACCGCTCGCCGAGGGTGTAGTCGTGGCGGGATTTCTTGTTGAGGGCGATGGTGCTGCCGGCGGGTTTGGTTTTCTTCTTTGCTTTGCCCATGCCGGCATTATACCCGGCTCCGGGCCCGATTCGGGATGGGGGCTTGAGCCGGCGGCGGCTTTTCCACAAAATGGCGGGGTTTGTGCCCGGCGCAGGGGCGGGGCTCCCGGAACCACGACAGGAAGAGGACATGAGCGAAATTCGCGAATCGGTGCACGGCCAGTGGTCTTCCCGCTGGGCCTTCATTCTGGCGGCCACCGGCTCGGCGGTGGGGCTGGGGAACATCTGGAAATTCCCCTACATCACCGGCGAAAACGGCGGGGGCGCCTTCGTGCTGGTGTACCTGGTGTGCATCGCCATCATCGGCATTCCCATCATGATGGCGGAGATCATGCTCGGCCGCCGGGGCCGCCAGAGCCCCATGAACACCATGCGCACCCTGGCCCTGGAGGCCGGCGCCCCGGGTCACTGGGCCTGGCTGGGCTGGATGGGGGTGCTGGCGGGCTTCCTGATCCTGTCCTATTACTCGGTGATTGCGGGCTGGGCCCTGGCCTACATCTTCCGCACGGCAGTCGGCACCTTCGACGGTCAGACCGCGGACGGCGTGGCGCATATCTTCCAGCGTTTTCTCGCTGATCCGGAAGGGTTGCTGTTCTGGCACACTCTCTTCATGGTCATGACCATGCTGGTGGTGGCCCGCGGCGTGCGGGGCGGGCTGGAGAAGGCCGTCAAGTTCATGATGCCGGGCCTGTTCATCATCCTGCTGATCCTGCTGGGCTATGCCCTGAGCACCGATGGCTTCGCCCGGGGCGTGAGCTTCCTGTTCAAGCCCGATTTCAACGCCCTGCTGTTCAAGCTGGGCGAGGATGGGTCGAAAGTCTGGAATCCGGGCCCGGTGCTGACCGCGCTGAGACACGCCTTCTTCACGCTCAGTCTCGGCATGGGGGCGATCATGGTCTATGGCTCCTATCTGCCGGCGGGCACCTCCATCGCCCGCACCACCTTCTTCATCGCCGGTGCCGATACGCTGGTGGCCCTGCTGGCGGGGATGGTGATCTTTCCCATCGTTTTTGCCAATGGCCTGGAACCTTCGGCGGGCCCCGGCCTGCTGTTTCAGAGCCTGCCCCTGGCCTTCGGCCACATGCCCTGGGGGGCGTTCTTCGGCACCCTGTTCTTCATCCTGCTGACCTTCGCGGCCTGGAGTTCCAGCATCTCGCTCATCGAGCCGGCGGTGACCTGGCTGGTGGAGAATCACGGCATGGACCGGCTCAAGGCCTCGGTGATCATGGGCATCGCCTGCTGGGCTTTCGGCCTGCTGACGGTGTTCTCCTTCAACGTCTGGTCCGACGTGCGTCTGCTGCCCATGTTCGACACCTTCAAGGACAAGTCGATCTTCGATCTGCTCGACTACCTCACGGCCAACATCATGTTGCCGCTGGGCGGGCTGCTGATCGCCCTGTTCGCCGGCTGGGTGATGCGCACCGAGGCCAGCTGTGACGAGCTGGAGCTGGGCGATGGCCTGGCCTACAAGCTGTGGCTGGCGCTGGTGCGTTTCGTGACCCCGATAGCGGTGATCGTGGTGTTCCTGCATGCCATCGAAATCATCAAGGTGGGGTGAAGGCCGGCTCTGGTAGAATGTGCCCATGACCGAAGTCCGCAAGAGCGCCCTGGTCCCCTACACGGTGGAGCAGATGTACCGACTGGTGGCCGACTTCGAGCGCTATCCGGAGTTCCTGCCCTGGTGCGGCCGCGCCGAGCTGCTCTGCCGGGAAGGGGAGCTGGTGGAAGCACGGCTCGACATCCACTACAGCGGCCTGCACAAGTCCTTCACCACCCGCAACCGCCTGATCGAGAACGAGCGCATCGAGATGGGGCTGCTGGAAGGACCGTTTCGTGCCCTGCAGGGGGTCTGGCGGTTCCAGGCCCTGGGCGAGGCCGGCTCCAAGGTGGCCATGGAGATGGAGTTCGAATTCGCCAGCCGTCTGCTGTCTGCGACCGTGGGTCCCATCTTCAACCGCATCGCCAGCAGTCTGGTGGATGCCTTCATCGAAAGGGCCAGGAGCGTCTATGGCTGACAAACCGACGATTTCCATCGAGGTGGCCTATGCGCCGGATCCGGATCGGCAGGTGGAGATTCCGCTCGAAGTGCCGGTCGGTACCACCCTGGAGGAGGCGATACGTCTTTCCGGGATTCTGGAGGAGTTTCCCGACATCGAGCTGGGCGGGAAGAACAAGACCGGGATCTACGGCAAGCTGGCCAAGCTGGACACGGTACTGCAGGACCGGGATCGGGTGGAGATCTATCGCCCCCTGATCGCCGATCCGAAAGCGGCCCGGCGCAAGCGGGCCGAGAAGAAAAAGGCCGAGACCACTGCCGGCGAGGCCTCCAGAGGCGACACCTGATCCCTGTCCGGGGCGGTCAGTGGGCGTGACCGCCAGTGGCGGCTTCCCGCGACACCGGTGGATAGTCGGGATCGAAGCCCATTCCCACCTCGTCCGTCCCGCCACGCAGGGCGTGTTTGTCGATCCGGGCCACCTTGTCTCCCGCGAAGAAGATGGTCAGATGCTGGCGGGTCATCTTGCCGCCGCCCGGCTTGAAGGTGTAGACGTAATCCCAGCGGCTCTTGTGGAACGGATCCTGGATCAAGGGCGTGCCCATCAGGAACCGCACCTGCTTGCGGCTCATGCCTTCCTTGAGGTGGGCGATGATTTTCGTGTCCAGGGTGTTGCCCTGCTGCACGTCGATCCGGTAAATGCTGCAGGCCGGCAGGAAGAGGGCGGCCAGCAGGGCTGGAATGAGAAGATTTCGCATTTAGAAGTCGAATCTCAGGTATAATCGTCGTACCCGGAATGGTACCCCATCCCGACGGGGTTCGACAGCGACGCGAGGCCACCCAAATGGAAAGCCAGGATCTGAAACGGGCCGGACTCAAGGCCACCCTGCCACGCCTGAAAATCCTCAGGTTTCTCGAAGAGAGCGACCAGCGCCACATGAGTGCCGAAGAGGTCTACAAGGCCCTGCTCGAGGCGGGAGAAGAGGTGGGCCTGGCCACCATCTACCGGGTGCTCACCCAGTTCGAGGCCGCCGGCCTCGTGACCCGGCACCACTTCGACGAGGGCCATTCGGTCTTCGAACTCAATCTCGGCGAGCATCACGACCACATCGTCTGCGTCCGTTGCGGTCGGGTGGACGAATTCGTGGACGAGGTCATCGAAGCGCGCCAGCACCGGATCGCCGAGGAAAAGGGTTACGAGATGACCGACCACGCCCTGTACATCTATGGCGTGTGCCCCGAATGCCGTAAGGCCGGGGGCCGACGCACGAGGGCCGAGGGACGAGGCTAGGCAGATTGACGTCACCGTCTCGTGCGCGGTGCCCGCACGCACCCAAGTCCATCATCCCGCCTCGTCCCTGCCCGCCTACGCCGTGCCAGGCGTGCCGGCCCGCTCGATCATCTCCCGCGCATGGGAGCGGGTCTGGTCGGTGATCTCGATGCCGCCGAGCATCCTTGCCAGCTCGTCCACCCTGGCCTCCCGGTCCAGGACGGCGATGTGGCTGTGGGTCCGGTTCCGCTCGGCGGTCTTTTGCACCTGCAGGTGATGGTGGCCCAGGGCGGCCACCTGGGGCAGGTGGGTCACGCAGATCACCTGGCGCTGCTCGCCCAGGGTCCGCAGCAGCTGGCCGACGATCTCCGCCACCCGGCCGCCGATCCCCACATCCACCTCGTCGAAGATCAGCGTGGGGATGCGCGAATCCCGGGCGGTGATGACCTGGATGGCCAGGCTGATCCGGGACAGCTCGCCGCCCGAGGCTACCCTGGCCAGGGGTTTCAGGGGCTGGCCGGGATTGGCGCTCACCTGGAAGGCGATCCGCTCGAGGCCGGTGACGGCCGGGGTGTCCGTTTCCAGCGGCGTCACGCTCACCTCGAAGCGGCCTCCTTCCATGCCCAGGGTCTGCATGCTCTCGGTCACCGCCTTGCCCAGCTTGCGGGCCGCGCTGCGCCGGCTCTTGCCCAGTTTTTCCGCCAGCGTCCGGTAGCGCGCGAGGGCCGCATCCACCTCCGCCTGCAGGTTGCCGGCGCGCACCTCGGCCTGTTCCAGCTCCGCCAGCTCGGCCTGCAGGCGCGGCAGCAGGCCCGGCAGCTCCGCCGGATCGCAGTGGTGCTTGCGGGCCAGATCCTGAATGGTGGCCAGGCGCGCCTCCAGCCAGGCCAGGCGCTCCGGGTCCAGTTCCAGGCCGTCCAGGTAGCGGCGCAGCTCCGAGGCGGCCTCGCGGGCCTGGATCACGGCGCTGTCGAGCAGTTCGGTGACGCCGGCCAGTTGCGGATCGGTCTCGCTCATCTCTCCCACGTCGTGCAGGGCGGCCGCCAGCAGATTGCCGGCGCAGGCCGGATCGTCGCCGTCCAGGGTCAGCAGCACCCGCTGGCCGGTCTCCAGCAGGCCGCTGGCATTGGCCAGGCGTCGGTGCTCGGCTTCCAGTTCCGCCAGCTCGCCCTCGGCCAGGGCCAGCTCCTCCAGCTCCTGCACCTGGTAGCGCAGCAGTTCCAGGCGGTCGTCCCGTTCGCTGGCGGCGTGGCGCAGCCGCGCCAGCTCGGTCTGTTTCTCCCGCCAGTCCTGCCAGGCGTCCGCCAGTTCCGCCAGCCGCCTGTCGTGGCCGGCGAAATCGTCCAGCAACCGGCGCTGGGCGTCCTGGCGCAGCAGCGACTGGTGTTCGTGCTGGCCGTGCAGATCCACCAGCATCTCGCCCAGCTCCCGCAGGCTCGCCGCGGGGGCGGGCTTGCCGTTGATGAAGGCCCGCGACTTGCCGCCGGCGCTGATCACGCGGCGGATGATGCACTCCCCGGCGCTGGCCAGCTCGTGTTCCCGCAGCCAGGCCTCGGCCTCGGGGGCATCCTCGGTGCTGAAGGTCACGGAAATCTCGGCCTTCTCGGCGCCGTGGCGGATCACGCCGCTGTCGGCCCGGTCGCCCAGGGCCAGCCCCAGGGCATCGAGCAGGATCGACTTGCCGGCGCCGGTCTCGCCGGTGAGCACCGTCAGGCCGCCCTCCAGCGGCAGATCCAGGCCCTCGACGATGGCGAAGTTCCAGATGTGGATGTGGGTCAGCATGGTCTCAGTACTGTTCGCTCCAGTGCAGTTTGGCACGCAGGATTTCATAATGATCGTGCTGGCAGGGATGCAGCAGGCGGATGGGCTTCTCCTTGCGCCGGATCAGAATGCGGTCGCCGGAGACCACCCCCAGGTTGATTTGCCCGTCGCAGGTCACCTGGGCGTGGGAATGGGGGTTCTCCTTCACGATCACCTCGATTTCCGAATCGCCGTCGATCAGGATGGGCCGGTAGCTCATGGTGTGGGGGCAGATGGGCACGATCAGCAGGGCGTTGAGATCCGGCTCCAGGATCGGGCCGCCGGCCGACAGCGCGTAGGCGGTCGAACCGGTGGGCGTGGAGATGATCAGGCCGTCGGAGCGCATGGTGTTGACGAAGCGGCCGTTGATGTAAGTCTCGGTCTCGATCATCCGCGCCACTTCCCACTTGTGCACCACCACGTCGTTGAGGGCGTCGCCCACGCTGTCCTCGCCCCCGGCATGATGCACGATCCGGGTGGCGAGCATCAGCCGGCGTTCCTCCTGGTACTGGCCGTCGAGAATGGCGCCGATGCTCTCGGCCATGTTGATGGGCGGCACGTCGACCAGGAAGCCCAGCCGGCCGAGGTTGACCCCCAGCAGCGGCACGTCGTGATCCACCATCTGCCGGGCGGTGCTCAGCAGGGTGCCGTCGCCGCCCACGGTGATCACCAGATCGCAGCGTTCCCCCATTTCCGCCAGGCTGGCGGTGGGCAGGCCGGGATTGAAGATATGGCTGGCGGTCTGGTTGTCGATCAGCACCTCGCAGCCCCGCTGGCGGAGGATGCGGCTCAGATCGAGCACGGTGGCGGAAACGTCGGCCTCGCCATACTTGCCGATCAGGCCGATGCAGTTGAAGGCGTTGTCCATGAATGATCCTGGTGGTTGTGGCCTGCCGGCGGAAGGGGCGCGGCTTGACAGGGTGGTGTCTGACCGGTACCGTTTTATCGTTTTGGCACTCCGATGGCAAGAGTGCCAGCAGGGCCCTTGAAAGGGGGCTCTCACCGCCCCATCCAGGAAGTACCGTGACGAACCTGCCCAGTATAAATGATCGTGCCCTGACCCTGCTCAAGACCCTGGTGGAACGCTACATCCAGGAGGGGCAGCCCGTGGGTTCGCGCACCCTGGCGCGGGAGTCGGGCATGAACCTCAGCCCGGCCACCATCCGCAACGTGATGGCCGATCTGGAGAATCTGGGCCTGGTCACCTCGCCCCACACCTCGGCCGGTCGGGTGCCCACGGTGCAGGGCTACCGTCTGTTCGTGGATCGCCTGCTCACCGTCCAGCCCCTCGATACCGACACGGTCAGCCGCTTTCGCGAGGAACTGGCTGCCGGCCAGAACCCTGACGACGTGATCGACACCGCCTCCTCCCTGCTCTCGGAGGTGACCCGCCTGGCCGGGCTGGTCATGCTGCCGCGACGGGAGCGGATGGTGCTGCGGCACATCGAGTTCCTGCACCTGTCCGAGCGCAAGGTGTTGGTCATTCTGGTCATCAACGACCAGGAGGTCCAGAACCGGATCATCACCACCCAGCGCGATTTCACCCCGGCCGAGCTGCAGCAGGTGGCCAACTACCTGAATGCCGAATTCGCCGGCCGCGAGCTGGAGAGCATCCGCAGCGGCATCATCGAGAGCATGCAGCAGAGCCGCGACGACATGCAGGCCCTGATGCAGACCGCCGTGGACATGGCCGACCAGGTGGTGCGCAGCCACCGTGAGAGCGACTGCGTGATCGCCGGCGGCACCAACCTCATGAACTACGCCGAGATGGCCGACGTGGACAAGTTGCGCCAGCTCTTCGAGGCCTTCGAGCGCAAGCTGGACATCCTGCACCTCCTCGATCAGTCCATCGAGGCGGAAGGGCTGCAGATCTTCATCGGCGAGGAGTCGGGCTATTCGGCCCTCGGCGACTGCAGCCTGGTCACCACCCCCTACAAGGTCGAGGGCGATGTGATCGGCGTGCTGGGGGTCATCGGTCCCACCCGCATGGCCTACGATCGGGTCATTCCGGTGGTGGACATGACCGCAAAAATTCTCGGCTCCCTCTTGAGCCCGGCCTGATCACGCCCCATATCGGCGCCACATCCCGTTTTCACATCCAACACTGACCATGGAGTCCAGGAACCACATGAGCGAACACGAATCCACCCCGGAATCCGCGGCCGACGACCCCCGGAGCGGGGCGAAGGACAGCGAGCCGAGTCTCGAGACCCTGCAAGCCGAACTCGACGAGGCCCTGCGCAAGGCCGAGGAGGAACACGACGCCCTGCTGCGCGCCCGCGCCGACATCGAGAACATGCGCCGGCGCCACGAACAGGAACTGGAGAAGGCCCGCAAGTATGCCCTGGAACGCTTCGCCCAGGAGCTGCTGCCGGTGGTCGACAGCCTGGAGATGGGCGTGGCGGCCGCCCAGGCCGAAAACGCCACCCTCGACAAGGTGCGCGAAGGCACCGAGCTGACCCTGAAGATGCTCCAGGGCGTGCTCGAGAAGTTCGGCATCGAGGCCGTGCATCCCCACGGCGAGCCCTTCAATCCCGAGCTGCACCAGGCCATGTCCACCCAGGAGAGCGCCGAGCATGCCCCCAACACGGTCATGAACGTGATGCAGAAGGGCTACACCCTCAACGAGCGCCTGATCCGCCCGGCCATGGTGGTGGTTTCCAAGCCGGCCAGCGGCGGGAAAGCGGAAGCGGCCCCCGAAAAGGGCGGAAAAATCGACGAACAGGCTTGAAGCGGCCCGTTCCGGCCCCATTGATGGGCTATAGACAATCACCAACACGAATACGACAAACCCCAACCGGAGAAACAAGGCATGGGCAAAATCATCGGAATCGACCTGGGCACCACCAACTCCTGCGTGGCCGTCATGGAGAACGGCAAGCCCAAGGTCATCGAAAACAGTGAAGGGGATCGCACCACGCCCTCCGTCGTGGCCTTTACGGCCGACGGCGAGGTGCTGGTCGGCGCCCCGGCCAAGCGGCAGGCCGTCACCAACCCGGAGCGGACCCTGTTCGCCATCAAGCGCCTGATCGGCCGCAAGTTCGACGATGCCGAGGTACAGAAGGACATCGAAATGGTGCCCTACAAGATCGTCAAGGCCGACAACGGCGATGCCTGGGTGGAAGTGGACGGCAAGAAGATGGCGCCGCCGGAGATTTCCGCGCGCGTGCTGCAGAAGATGAAGAAGACCGCCGAGGACTACCTGGGCGAGGAAGTCACCGAGGCGGTGATCACCGTCCCGGCCTACTTCAACGACTCCCAGCGCCAGGCCACCAAGGACGCCGGCCGCATCGCCGGGCTCGACGTCAAGCGGATCATCAACGAGCCCACCGCCGCGGCCCTGGCCTACGGCATGGACAAGAAGGGCGGTGACCGCAAGGTGGCCGTGTACGACCTCGGTGGCGGCACCTTCGACATTTCCATCATCGAGATCGCCGACATCGACGGTGAATCCCAGATCGAGGTGCTGTCCACCAACGGCGACACCTTCCTCGGCGGGGAAGACTTCGACATGCGCCTGATCGACTACCTGGTCGACGAGTTCAAGAAGGAGCAGGGCATCGATCTGCGCAACGACCCGCTGGCCCTGCAGCGCCTCAAGGAGGCCGCCGAGAAGGCCAAGATCGAGCTGTCTTCCTCCAGCCAGACCGACGTCAACCTGCCGTACATCACGGCCGATGCGTCCGGTCCCAAGCACATGAACATCAAGGTCACCCGCGCCAAGTTCGAGTCGCTGGTGGAAGACCTCATCGCCCGCACCATCGAGCCGTGCAAGGTGGCACTCAAGGATGCCGGCCTTTCCGCTTCCGACGTGGACGACGTGATCCTGGTGGGCGGCCAGACCCGCATGCCCAAGGTCCAGGAGGTGGTGAAGGACTTCTTCGGCAAGGAGCCGCGCAAGGACGTCAACCCCGACGAGGCCGTGGCCGTGGGCGCCGCCATCCAGGGCGGGGTGCTCGGGGGCGAGGTCAAGGACGTGCTGCTGCTCGACGTCACCCCGCTGTCGCTGGGGATCGAGACCATGGGCGGCGTGATGACCAAGCTGATCGAGAAGAACACCACCATCCCGACCAAGGCCACCCAGATCTTCTCGACCGCAGACGACAACCAGACCGCCGTGACCGTGCACGTCCTCCAGGGCGAACGCGAGCGGGCCGACGCCAACAAGTCGCTGGGGCGTTTCGACCTCACCGACATTCCGCCGGCGCCCCGCGGCGTGCCGCAGATCGAGGTCACCTTCGACATCGACGCCAACGGCATCCTGCACGTCTCCGCCAAGGACAAGGCCACCGGCAAGGAGCAGTCCATCGTGATTAAAGCTTCTTCCGGTTTGTCCGAAGAAGAGATCGAGAAGATGATCAGGGACGCGGAGGCCCACGCCGCCGAGGATCAGAAATTCCACCAGCTGGTGGAGGCCCGCAACCAGGCCGACGCCCTGATCCACGCTACCCGCAAGTCCATGGAGGAACTGGGCGACAAGCTGGAGGCCGACGAGAAGTCGAAGATCGAGGCCGCCATCAAGGATCTGGAAGAGGCCATCAAGGGCGATGACAAGGACGCCATCGAAGCCAGGACCAAGGCCCTGTCCGAAGCCTCCGCCAAGATGGCCGAACGCCTCTACGCCCAGCAACAGGGCGGCGCCCAGGCCGCCGGTGGCACCGGCGGGGCGGAAGCCGCCTCCGGCCAGGCGACCGGCACCGACGACGACGTGGTCGATGCCGAGTTCGAGGAGGTAGACGACAGCAAGAAGTAACGTTCGATCAGAACGTTATGCCCGGCAAGTGGCTGCGTGCGGGAGCACGCAGCCACTTGCGCGTTAATGACCGTCTCATATCGTTGTCTTGAACGAACCTGGCCAGGCCCTATCCTACATCTCGCGTCAAAACGATTTGAGACATTTGAAACGATCTGGATCCGAACGCGGCCGGCGGGCACAATGCGCCCGTTTCGCCGCAGCAACCTGACAGCAGCCGATGTCCAAGCGTGACTACTACGAAATTCTCGGGGTCAGCCGCACCGCCACCGAGGCCGAAATCAAGAAGGCCTTCAAGCGTCTGGCCATGAAATACCACCCGGATCGCAATCCGGACGACGAGGAAGCCCTGGAACGCTTCAAGGAGGCCAAGGAAGCCCACGACGTGCTCACCGATGCCCAGAAACGCGCCGCCTATGACCAGTTCGGTCATGCCGGCGTGGATCCGGGCGCGGCGGCCGGGGCCGGCGGTTTCGGTGGCGCCAGTTTCTCCGACATCTTCGGCGACGTGTTCGGCGACATCTTCGGGGGCGGCGGCGGCCGGGGTGGCCAGCGGGTCTATCGGGGCGCCGATCTGCGCTACAACCTGGAACTCACCCTCGAAGAGGCGGTGCGCGGCACCACCGTCAACGTGCGGGTGCCGACCCTGGTGACCTGTGACGAATGCGACGGCACAGGCGCCCGCAAGGGCAGCCGTCCGGTCACCTGCACCACCTGCGGCGGGCACGGCCAGGTGCGCATGCAGCAGGGCTTCTTCTCCCTGCAGCAGACCTGTCCGCGCTGTCACGGCAGTGGCCAGATCATCGAAACCCCCTGTCCCAAGTGCCATGGCCAGGGCCGGGTGGAACAGCACAAGACCCTCTCGGTGAAGATCCCCCCCGGGGTCGACACCGGCGATCGGATCCGCCTGGCGGGCGAGGGCGAAGCCGGCGAAAACGGCGGCCCGCCCGGCGATCTCTACGTGCACATCCACGTGCGCCCGCACGAGATCTTCGAGCGCCGCGGCAACGATCTCTACAGCGAAGTGCCCATCTCGGTGGTCACCGCCGCCCTCGGCGGCGAGCTGGACGTGCCCACCCTCGACGGCCGCGTCAAGCTCAAGATCCCGCCGGAAACCCAGAGCGGCAAGCAGTTCCGCCTGCGCGGCAAGGGCGTCAAGGCCGTGCGCGGCCAGGGCGTGGGCGATCTGATCTGCCGTGTGGTGGTGGAAACCCCCGTCAACCTCACCAGGAAACAGAAGGAACTGCTGCGCGAGTTCGACGCCTCCATGGCTGCCGACAGCGTCCACCACAGCCCCCGCGCCTCCTCCTGGCTCGACGGCGTGAAAAAATTCTTCGAAGACATGAAAGGCTGAAATCCCCGGTAGGAGCGGCGCCCCCGCCGCGATAGAATAACGCTTCACAACCCCAACACACATTCCGGGAAAACAACAACATGATCCACATCGGAATCGCCGGCGCCTCCGGGCGCATGGGCCGGGCGCTGCTGGAAGCCGTCCATAACACGCCGGGCATGCGGGTGACCGCGGCCGTCGAACGGGCCGACAGCCCGGTGCTGGGGACGGACGCCGGCGCCATCGCCGGGATCGGGGAGATCGGCGTGCCGGTCACGCGGGATCTGAACGAAGCCCTCGGGCAGGTCGACGTGCTCATCGACTTCACCCTGCCCGAACCCACCCTCGAGCATCTGCGGATCTGCCGGCAGGCGGGCACCCGCATGGTCATCGGCACCACCGGTTTCGACGCGGCCGGCAAGCAGGCCATCCGTGAGGCGGCCGACGACATCGGCATCGTCTTCGCCCCCAACATGAGCGTGGGCGTGAATCTCTGCTTCAAGCTGCTGGATCTGGCCGCCCGGGTGCTGGGCGACGAGGTGGACATCGAGATCATCGAGGCCCATCACCGCCACAAGGTGGATGCCCCGTCGGGCACTGCCCTGCGCATGGGCGAGGTGGTGGCCGAGGCCCTGGGCCGCAATCTGGACGAGGTGGCCGTCTATGGCCGCCAGGGCCATACCGGCGAGCGGGAGCGGCGCACCATCGGGTTCGAGACCATCCGCGCCGGCGACATCGTCGGCGAGCACACGGTGATGTTCGCCGACATCGGCGAGCGGGTGGAGATCACCCACAAGGCTTCCAGCCGCATGACCTTCGCCAGGGGGGCGGTGCGGGCCGCCGGCTGGCTGATGGCGCGCGATCGCGGCCTGTTCGACATGCAGGACGTGCTGGGGTTGAGAGAATACTGAAAAGTCAAACCATACAATGGCTTGCGGCCGGTTTCCTGGGCGGCCGGCAGCCGCGGTCGGTCTGATGCCGGCTCGGGAACCACTTTCCGCTTTCCTCTTTTCTCTGCCTTCATATATAATTACGCCGGTCTAGAGGGATTTTCCGGACCTTTCCTTGAATTTTCGAAGCGGGAGGCGCCCCGGCGGGGTGGCCTCCCGCTTTGTACGTGCGCCCCGCGGAGGTTCATTTGAGGCATCCTGCCCTGCTCGCCCTGGAAGACGGCACCGTATTTCGCGGTGAATCCATCGGTATTGCCGGCCAGACGGTCGGGGAAGTGGTCTTCAATACGGCCATGACCGGCTATCAGGAAATCCTCACCGATCCCTCCTACGCACGCCAGATCGTCACCCTGACCTATCCCCACATCGGCAATACCGGCACCAACGAAGAGGACGAGGAATCCTCGGACGTGCATGCCGCCGGCCTGGTGATTCGGGATCTGCCGTTGGTGGCCTCCAACTGGCGTTCCGAGGAAACCCTCGAGGAATACCTGCGTCGCCACAAGAAGGTGGCCATCGCCGGCATCGACACCCGCAAGCTGACCCGGCTGCTGCGGGAGAAGGGGGCCATGAACGGCTGCATCACTGCCGGCGATGGTCTCGACGAGACGGCGGCCATCGAGGCGGCCCGGGCCTTTCCGGGCCTCAAGGGCATGGATCTGGCGCAGGAGGTCACCACCGGCCAGCCCTACGAGTGGGCCCAGGGCACCTGGAGCCTGGAGGAGGGCCTGCCGAGCGCGCCCCATCCCGTGGAAGCACACCTGCCCCGGCACGTGGTGGCCTACGATTTCGGCGTCAAGCGCAACATCCTGCGCATGCTGGTGGATCGGGGCTGCCGCCTCACCGTGGTGCCGGCCCGGACCCCGGCCGAAGAAGTCCTGAAGCTCGATCCCGACGGCGTGTTCCTCTCCAACGGCCCGGGCGATCCCGAGCCCTGCGACTACGCCATCGAGGCCATCCGCCAGCTCGCTGACCACCAGGTGCCGCTGTTCGGGATCTGCCTGGGCCATCAGCTCCTGTCCCTGGCCTCCGGCGCGCAGACCGTGAAGATGAAGTTCGGCCACCACGGGGCCAACCACCCGGTGCAGGATCTGGATTCGGGCCAGGTGATGATCACCAGCCAGAACCACGGCTTCGCCGTGGACGAGGCCAGCCTGCCCGACCACCTGCGGGCCACCCACCGTTCCCTGTTCGACGGCTCCCTGCAGGGTGTGGAACGCACCGACATCCCCGCCTTCAGCTTCCAGGGCCATCCCGAAGCGAGCCCCGGCCCGCACGACGTGGCGCCGTTGTTCGACAAGTTCATTGAACTTGTCGAGCAGGGCCGAGGGCCGAGGGAGACGTCGTAGGAGCGGCGCCCTCGCCGCGACTGTCGAACGGGTCGCGGCGAGGGCGCCGCTCCTGCAAACAGATTGTTGACGCCGTAGGACGGGCCCAGTGTGCCCTTTGGGTATCAGCCCGATAACCGGAACCGAATCGAAGCACGACGTGACGCCAGGAAACCAGGGACGCAAGGACAACAGGATGCTGTTTGACGAAACCCATCTTTGCGTTCTTCGCGCCTTCGCGCCTTCGCGTTGGATTTTTTGAAAAAGACCCATGCCAAAACGTACCGACATCCAGAGCATCCTCATCATCGGCGCCGGCCCCATCGTCATCGGCCAGGCCTGCGAATTCGACTATTCGGGCGCCCAGGCCTGCAAGGCGCTGAAGGAGGAGGGCTACCGGGTGGTCCTGGTCAACTCCAATCCGGCCACCATCATGACCGATCCGGAGATGGCCGATGCCACCTACATCGAGCCCATCACCTGGGAAGTGGTGGCGCGGATCATCGAGAAGGAGCGGCCCGACGCCCTGCTGCCCACCATGGGCGGACAGACCGCCCTCAACTGTGCCCTGGATCTGGCCCGCGAGGGTGTGCTGGAGGCGTACGGGGTGGAGATGATCGGCGCCACCCGCGATGCCATCGACAAGGCCGAGGATCGCGAACGCTTCCGCGAGGCCATGAGCCGCATCGGCCTCGACATGCCCCGTTCGGCCATCGCCCACAGCCTCGAGGAAGCCCTGCAGGTACAGGCTTCCATCGGCTTTCCCACCATCATCCGTCCCTCCTTCACCATGGGCGGCTCCGGGGGCGGCATCGCCTACAACCGCGAGGAGTTCGAGGAAATCTGCCTGCGCGGGCTGGATCTCTCGCCGACCAAGGAGCTGCTCATCGAGGAATCGATCCTCGGCTGGAAGGAATACGAGATGGAGGTGGTGCGGGATCGCAAGGACAACTGCATCATCATCTGCTCCATCGAGAACCTGGATCCCATGGGCATCCACACCGGTGACTCCATCACCGTGGCCCCGGCCCAGACCCTCACCGACAAGGAATACCAGATCATGCGCGACGCCTCCCTGGCGGTGCTGCGCGAGATCGGCGTGGACACGGGCGGCTCCAACGTCCAGTTTGCGCTCAATCCCGAGAACGGACGCATGATCATCATCGAGATGAACCCCCGCGTCTCACGGTCCTCGGCCCTGGCCTCCAAGGCCACCGGTTTCCCCATCGCCAAGGTGGCGGCCAAGCTGGCGGTGGGCTACACCCTCGACGAGCTGCAGAACGAAATCACCGGCGGCGCCACCCCGGCTTCCTTCGAGCCGGCCATCGACTACGTGGTCACCAAGGTGCCGCGCTTCACCTTCGAGAAGTTCCCCAAGGCCGATCCGCACCTCACCACCCAGATGAAGTCGGTGGGCGAGGTCATGGCCATCGGCCGCACCCAGCAGGAATCCCTGCAGAAGGCCCTGCGCGGTCTTGAAATCGGCGTGGATGGCTTCGACGAGATCCTCGACCGCGAGGCCGACGACGCCATGGACAGGCTCAAGCAGGAGCTCAAGAGCCCCGGCCCCATGCGCCTGTGGTACGTGGCCGATGCCTTCCGCATGGGCCTGGACGTGGAAGAGCTGTACCGGCTTACCTTCATCGATCGCTGGTTCCTGGTGCAGATCAGGGAGATCGTCGAACTGGAGGAACAGGTGCGCGCCGGCACCCTGGCCGATCTCGATCGGGACCGCCTGTTCCGTCTCAAGCGCAAGGGTTTTTCGGATCGCCGCCTGGCGAAACTGCTCGGGATCCGCGAGCAGGCCCTGCGCGAGCACCGGCATGGGCTGGGCGTGCGCCCGGTCTACAAGCGGGTGGACACCTGCGCCGCCGAATTCGCCACCAACACCGCCTACATGTACTCCACCTATGAAGAGGAGTGCGAGGCGGCTCCGACGAATCGCGACAAGATCATGGTCCTCGGCGGCGGCCCCAACCGCATCGGCCAGGGCATCGAGTTCGACTACTGCTGCGTGCACGCCGCCTTCGCCATGCGCGACGACGGCTACGAGACCATCATGGTCAACTGCAATCCGGAGACGGTCTCCACCGACTACGACACCTCCGATCGTCTCTATTTCGAGCCGCTCACCCTCGAAGACGTACTGGAGCTGGTGGAACTGGAGAAACCGAAAGGCGTCATCGTCCAGTACGGCGGCCAGACCCCCCTCAAGCTGGCCCGGGATCTGGAAGCCGCCGGCGCGCCCATCATCGGCACCAGTCCGGACTCCATCGATCTGGCCGAGGACCGCGAACGCTTCCAGCAGATGATTGCGGAACTGGGCCTGCGCCAGCCGCCCAACCGCACCGCTCGCGCCGAGGAGGAGGCGGTGCGCCTGGCCGCCGAGATCGGCTATCCGCTGGTGGTGCGCCCCTCCTACGTGCTGGGCGGACGGGCCATGGAGATCGTCTACAATGAAACCGAGTTGCGCCGCTACATGAACGAGGCCGTGCGCGTCTCCAACGACTCGCCGGTGCTGCTGGATCGCTTCCTCGACGATGCGGTGGAAGTGGACGTGGATGCCATCGGCGATGGCGAGCAGGTGATCATCGGAGGCATCATGCAGCACATCGAGCAGGCGGGGGTACACTCGGGCGATTCGGCCTGTTCCCTGCCGCCCTACGGCCTCTCGCAAGCGGTGCAGGACGAGATGCGCGAACAGGTGCGCAAGATGGCCCGGGCGCTGAACGTGGTAGGCCTGATGAACACCCAGTTCGCCATCCAGGGCGACACGGTATACGTACTGGAGGTCAACCCGCGCGCCTCACGTACCGTGCCCTATGTCTCCAAGGCCACCGGCCGCCCGCTGGCCAAGATCGCCGCCCGCTGCATGGTCGGCCAGAGCCTGGCCGCGCAGGGCATCGAGGCCGAGATCGTGCCCGACTACTTCTCGGTGAAGGAAGCGGTATTTCCCTTCAACAAGTTCCCGGGCGTCGATCCCCTGCTGGGGCCGGAGATGAAGTCCACCGGCGAGGTGATGGGCGTGGGTCGCAGCTTCGGCGAAGCCTATGCCAAGTCGCAGATCGCCGCCGGCGTGAATCTGCCGCGCGGCGGCAAGGCCTTTCTCAGCGTGCGCGACACCGACAAGCCGGGCATCGTCGAAGTCGGCCGGCAACTGGTCGAGCTGGGCTTCGAGCTGGTCGCCACCCATGGCACCGCCCGGGTGCTGATCGCCGCCGGCCTGCCGGTGCAGGCCGTCAACAAGGTGAAGGAAGGGCGGCCGCACGTCGTGGACATGATCAAGAACGACGAAATCGCGCTGATCGTCAACACCACCGAAGGCAGCCAGGCCATCGCCGATTCGGCCACCATCCGCAGCAACGCCCTGCAGCACAAGGTGACCTACACCACCACCCTCGCCGGCGGCCTGGCGCTGTGTACCGCCCTGCGGGAAACCGATCTGAGCGCGGTCAACCGCCTCCAGGATCTGCACAAGGAGATTGCTTCATGAGCCGAGCCCCCATGACCGTCAAGGGCGCCGAGAAACTGCGCGCCGAACTGAAGGAACTCAAGAGCGAAAAGCGGCCCAGGGTGATCCAGGCCATCGCCGAGGCCCGCGAGCACGGCGATCTGAAAGAGAACGCCGAATACCACGCGGCCCGCGAGCAGCAGAGCTTCATCGAGGGTCGCATCAAGGAGATCGAAGCGATCCTCTCCAACGCCGAAATCATCGATCCCGCCAAGCTTGGCGAGTCGGCCGGCAGCAAGATCGTCTTCGGCGCCACCGTCGATCTCTACGACATCGAGGCCGACAAGGACGTGACCTACCAGATCGTCGGCGAGATGGAAGCCGACATCAAGCACAACCTCATCTCCGTCACGTCCCCCATCGCCCGCGCCCTGATCGGCAAGTCCGAAGGCGACGAAGTCGTCGTCCAGGCCCCGGGCGGCGAGCGGGAATACGAGATCGTCAAGGTCCGCTACGAGTGAACCAGGCGCGTACTTCAGTGGAAGTGACGCAGAGGGCGCAGAGACGCAGAGTTCGCAGAGGAATTGTGTTGAATGATTTTCATGTCCCGACCGATGTCGGGAAAATTGAGCCCAGCATCGTTGATCAACAAACCACCCCATATCACATGAACTCGGCGTCCTCTGCGTCTCTGCGCCCTCTGCGTTCCTTCCACCGGACCCCCTAAATGCACGCCGGTGAGCGCATCCTCCTGACCCTCTGGATCGGCGGCATGTGGACCGTCGGGTACGTGGTCGTGCCGACCCTGTTCGACATGCTCGATTCGCGGATCCTGGCCGGGGCCATCGCCGGCAGGCTGTTTACCATCATCAGCGGTATCGGCATTCTCAGCGCCGTGGTGCTCATCGCCGGGCAGCTCTTGTGGGCGTCCGTGCCCTGGCGGCGCAACTGGCGTCTCGGGGTGCTGGCGGGCATGCTGGTCATCCTTTTGATCGGCCAGTTCGGCCTGCAACCGCAGATGGCCGCCCTCAAGGCCGCCGGCCTCGCCGATCCCGCCAGCGCCGCCGCCTTCGGCCGCCTGCACGGCATCTCATCGGCCCTGTTTCTCGTCAACAGCCTGCTGGGGCTGGTGCTGGTGATCTTCGGCCTCGGCGAGCGGGCGGCTTCGAAAGGCAGCAGGCGGGAGTAACGCAGAGGGCGCAGAGACGCCGAGGAATCGTGTTGTAATGATTTTCATGTCCCGACCGATGTCGGGAAGGTCGTGCGCAGCAGCGGTAATCAGAAAACCGCTTCTTGCAAGATCGACTCGGCGTCCTCTGCGTCTCTGCGCCCTCTGCGTTTCTTCCACTGCTCCTTGATTCAGGGCAACACGATCCCGGGCTTCTCCGCCGGCCGGTAGAAGGCCGCCACGTGGCCGATGCTGAGAACCCAGTCGGCGCCGGTGGCCTCGGCGATCCGTTCGATCATGGCCTGGCGTTCCTCCCGATCGGCGGCGTTCACCCGCACCTTGATGAGTTCGTGGTGGGCGAGGCGGCCGTCGATCTCTTCCAGCACCGCCGGGGTGAGGCCGGCGCCGCCGACGATGACCACGGGCTTGAGATGATGGGCGAGCTTGCGCAGATGGCGGCGCTGAGTTTGCGTAATGGGCATGAAATCTGAGAAATGTGAAAGGTTACAAGCGGAAAGAGGAAAGGCGTATTATACCCCCTACCGGCATGCCTTGACTCTTTCCACTTTCCTCTTTTCTCTGATTTCCATGGCCAAACGCAGCAAGACCTCCGGCAAGTGGCTGAAGGAGCACTTCGACGACCCTTACGTAAAGCGCGCCCGGCAGGAAGGCTGGCGTTCGCGGGCGGTCTACAAGCTCATGGAGATCGACGAGCGGGATCGCCTGCTGCGGCGGGGGATGACGGTGGTGGATCTGGGGGCGGCTCCGGGGAGCTGGTCCGAATGGGTGGCGCGCAAGGTGCAGCCCGGCGGGCGGGTCATCGCGCTGGACATCCTGCCCATGGACAGCCTCCCCGACGTGGCCTTCATCCAGGGCGACTTTCGCGAGCAAGCCGTTCTGGAACAGTTGCTTGCCACCATCGGCGAGCAGCCGGTGGACCTTGTAATCTCGGACATGGCCCCCAATATCAGTGGCATGAAAGCCGTCGATCAGCCTCGCGCCATGTACCTGGCCGAACTGACGCTGGATCTGGCGGAACAGGTGCTCCGTCCCGGCGGGGATCTGCTGATCAAGGCCTTCACCGGCGAGGGCCTGGACGAGTTCAAGCGCCAGTTGCGCGCCCGGTTCGGCAAGCTGCAGGTGCGCAAGCCTAGGGCCTCCCGGCCCCGTTCCCCCGAAATCTACCTCCTGGCGCGGGACTTTCGCCCCCGGTGAGCCGGTTTCGGACAAAAATCAGGGACATATCGCCGGGCCGGCATGCAACCTGCAAGGTTTTTTGCAGTCCAAGCCACAAAGGCCCGGAAGGCCGTGGGGATGACATCTGCGGCCATTCCTATATTATTAGCGCTATCGGACCCCGAATCATCCAACTGAACGAGCACGGAGCCCTGTCTCCGTCGATGAGGTAACGACTTGAACGATCTAGCCAAGAACATTCTGCTGTGGGTGATTGTCGCCGTCATCCTGATGATGGTGTTCAACAATCTCAATACCACCTCCGCCAGCACGCCGCTGGCCTACTCGGACTTCCTGCAGAGCGTGCGTGCGGGCGAGGTGAAGGAAGTGGTGATCAAGGGCGGCAACGTGATCAGCGGCAAGCTGACCAACGGCGCCCGCTTCTCCACCTACAGCCCCGAGACCGACAACAAGGCCATGATTGGCGAACTCATGGATCACGGCGTGAAGATCAACGCCCAGCCCAACGAGCCGTCCATCTGGACCCAGATCTTCATTTCCTGGTTCCCCTTCCTGCTCATCATCGGCCTGTGGATCTTCTTCATGCGCCAGATGCAGGGCGGAGGCGGCGGCAGCCGGGGGGCTTTCTCCTTCGGCAAGAGCCGCGCCCGCCTGCTGGGTGAGGACCAGGTGAAGATCACCTTCGCCGACGTGGCCGGCGTGGACGAGGCCAAGGAAGAAGTGGCCGAGCTGGTGGAATTCCTGCGTGACCCCGGCAAGTTCACCCGCCTGGGCGGCAAGATCCCCCGCGGCGTGCTGATGGTCGGCCCGCCCGGCACCGGCAAGACCCTGCTGGCCAAGGCCATCGCCGGTGAGGCCAAGGTGCCGTTCTTCACCATCTCCGGCTCCGACTTCGTGGAGATGTTCGTGGGCGTGGGCGCCTCGCGGGTGCGCGACATGTTCGAGCAGGCCAAGAAGCACGCGCCCTGCATCATCTTCATCGACGAGATCGACGCCGTGGGCCGTCACCGTGGTGCCGGCCTCGGCGGCGGGCACGACGAGCGCGAGCAGACCCTCAACCAGCTCCTGGTGGAGATGGACGGCTTCGAGGGCAACGAGGGCGTGATCGTCATCGCCGCCACCAACCGCCCCGACGTGCTCGACCCGGCCCTGCTGCGCCCCGGCCGCTTCGACCGCCAGGTGGTGGTGCCGCTGCCCGACATGCTCGGCCGCGAGCAGATCCTCAAGGTGCACATGCGCAAGGTGCCGATTGCCGATGACGTGGATGCCAAGATCATCGCCCGCGGCACCCCCGGCTTCTCCGGTGCCGATCTGGCCAACCTGGTCAACGAAGCGGCCCTGTTCGCGGCGCGCGCCAACAAGCGGCTGGTGAGCATGGAGGAGTTCGACAAGGCCAAGGACAAGATCATGATGGGCGCCGAGCGTCGCAGCATGGTCATGAACGAGGACGAGAAGAAGCTCACCGCCTACCACGAGGCGGGGCACGCCATCGTCGGCCTGTCGGTACCCTCCCACGATCCGGTGTACAAGGTCACCATCATTCCCCGCGGCCGTGCCCTGGGCGTGACCATGTTCCTGCCGGAGGAGGATCGCTATTCCTACAGCAAGGAGCGCCTTGAGAGCCAGATCGCCAGCCTGTTCGGCGGGCGCATCGCCGAGGAGCTGATCTTCGGCCCCGAGCATGTCACCACCGGCGCCAGCAACGACATTCAGCGGGCCACCGAGATTGCCCGCAACATGGTCACTCGCTGGGGCCTGTCCGAGAAGCTCGGCCCGCTGACCTACGGCGAGGAGGAGGGCGAGGTGTTCCTGGGCCACTCGGTGACCCAGCACAAGAACGTCTCCGACGAGACCGCCCACATCATCGACGAGGAGATCCGCTCCGTGATCGAGCGCAACTATGCCCGGGCGCGGAACATCCTTACCGACAAGATGGACAAGTTGCACATGATGGCCGAGGCCCTGATCAAGTACGAGACCATCGACGAGGATCAGATCGCCGACATCATGAACGGCCGCGAGCCCCGTCCGCCGGCCCACTGGGACGACTCGGAACCGCCCCGGGGCTCGGCCCCGGCCGGCGAAGCCGGTGATCGCCGCGGCAAGGAAGCCGGCGAAGGCCCCATCGGCGGCCCGGCCAGCGAGCACTGACTCGTTGCGGAGGCTCCCGCTGCAGGAGCGGCGCAAGCCGCGACCCTGCAGCCAGAGCACCCGGTGAAGACAAAAACGGCGGACGGATGTCCGCCGTTTTCCTTGGTTCCGGAATCACACATGCTGAAATTCGGCTCGCTGACCCTCCCCACGCCCGCGGTCATGGGCATCCTCAACGTCACCCCCGATTCCTTCTCCGACGGCGGTCGCTTCATCGGCCGCGAGGCGGCCCTGCGGCGGGTGCGGGAGATGATCACCGAGGGCGCGGCCATCATCGACGTGGGGGGCGAGTCCACCCGACCCGGTGCCCGGGCCGTGAGCGTGGACGAGGAACTGGCGCGGGTGATTCCGGTCATCGAGGCCGTTCGCAGCGAGTCGGACAACCCCGTTTCCATCGACACCAGCAAACCCGAGGTGATGCGCGAGGCCGTGGCCGCCGGCGCCAGCCTCATCAACGACGTGCGCGCCCTGCGCGAGCCGGGGGCCCTCGAGGCCGCGGCGGCACTGGGCGTGCCCGTGTGCCTCATGCACATGCGCGGCGAGCCGCGCACCATGCAGCAGCACCCCCATTACGACGACGTGGTGGGGGAAGTGCTGGCCTTCCTCGAGGCCCGCGTGGCCGCCTGCGAGGCCGCCGGCATTCCCCGCAGCCGCCTGATCCTCGATCCGGGCTTCGGTTTCGGCAAGACGCTGGAACACAACCTGGCCCTGTTCCGGGCCCTGCCGCGTTTCGTCGCCACCGGCCTGCCGGTGCTGGTGGGCGTTTCCCGCAAGTCCATGATCGGCCAGGTACTGGGCGTGCCGGTGACTGAGCGCCTGGCCGGCAGCCTGGCCCTGGCCACCCTCGCCGTCGGGTTTGGTGCCGCCATAGTCCGTTCGCACGATGTCAGGGAAACCGTTCATGCGGTTAGAATGGCCGCCGTGGTCAGCAACGGAGAGGAGTGAGCGACATGGAAAAACGCCGCTATTTCGGCACCGACGGGATTCGTGGCCGGGTGGGCGAGTCGCCCATCACCCCCGATTTCGTGCTCAAGCTCGGCTGGGCCGTGGGCCGGGTGCTGGGCCGCGACGGCGGCAAGGTCCTGATCGGCAAGGACACGCGGATCTCCGGTTACATGTTCGAGTCGGCCCTGGAGGCGGGCCTCTCGGCCGCGGGCCTCGACACCGCGCTGCTCGGCCCCATGCCCACGCCGGCCATCGCCTATCTCACCCGCACCCAGCACGCCCGCACCGGCATCGTCATCTCCGCTTCCCACAACCCCTATCACGACAACGGCATCAAGTTCTTCTCCGCCGAGGGCACCAAGCTGCCCGATGAAGTGGAGCTGGCCATCGAGGCCGAGCTGGACAAGCCCCTGGCCTGCAACGACTCGGCCCGCCTGGGCAAGGCCACCCGCCTCGAGGACGCCGCCGGGCGTTACATCGAGTTCTGCAAGAGCACCTTCCCCTGCGGCCGGGATCTGGCCGGGCTGAAGATCGTCGTGGACTGCGCCCACGGCGCCACCTATCACGTGGCCCCGGCGGTGTTCGACGAACTGGGCGCCCGGGTCACCGCCATCGGGGTCGAGCCCGACGGCCTGAACATCAACGACGGCGTCGGCTCCACCCATCCCGAAACCCTGCAGCGCCGGGTGGTGGAAGAGGGCGCCGATCTCGGCATCGCCCTGGATGGCGACGGCGACCGGGTGCTGATGGTGGACGGCGACGGTACCTTGCTCGACGGTGACGAGCTGCTCTACATCATCGCCATGGAACGCCAGGCCCGCCAGGCCCTGGAAGGCGGCGTGGTCGGCACCCTCATGACCAACCTGGGACTGGAACACGCCTTCGCCCGCGAAGGCGTGCCCTTCGCCCGGGCGAAGGTCGGCGACCGCTATGTGCTCGAACAGCTTCGCGCCAGCAACTGGCGGCTGGGCGGCGAATCGTCGGGCCACATCATCTGCCTGGACCGCACCACCACCGGCGATGGCATCGTCTCGGCCCTGCAGGTGCTGGCGGCCATGACCCACAGCGGCCGCCGCCTGGGCGAACTGCGTGCGGGCATGACCAAGTATCCGCAGGAGCTGATCAACGTGCGCCTTGAACAGCGCATCGACGTGCTCGCCCTGCCGACCGTGCAGGCCGCCGTGGCCGAGGCCGAGGCCCGCCTGGCCGAGCGGGGCCGGATCCTGCTGCGGCCCTCCGGCACGGAACCGCTGATCCGGGTCATGGTCGAAGGCCAGGACGCCGCCGAAGTGACCCGGGTCGCCAGCGAACTGGCCGAGGTGGTGCGCACCGCCATCACCGCCGCCTGACTTCCCGCATTGATTTATGGGCCGCCGGCGGGTATCCTTTCGCGCTTTCCGAAGACCGTCCGCAAATCGCTGAATCTGGAGAGGCATCCATGCGTCAACCCCTGATCGCCGGCAACTGGAAGATGAACGGCACCCGCGAGTCCATCAAGGCCCTGCTCGACGGGATCAAGGCCGGGATCGGGGAGGTGAAGGTGGCCGAAGTGGCCGTCTGCCCGCCCTTCGTCTACCTGGCCGACGTGCAGGCCCAGCTCGAGGGCACGCCCATCGCCTGGGGGGCGCAGAACCTCAGCACCGAACTCAAGGGCGCCTTCACCGGCGAGATCGCCGCGCCCATGCTGAATGATTTCGGCTGCAAGTACGTGATCGTCGGTCACTCCGAGCGCCGCACCCTGTTCGGCGAGGACGATGCCACCGTGGCCACCAAGTTCGCCGTGGCCCGCGCCAACGGCCTCAAGCCCATCCTCTGCGTGGGCGAGACCCTCGAGGAGCGCGAGAAGGGCGTGACTGAAGACGTGGTGGCCCGCCAGATCCAGGCCGTCATCGACAGGGAAGGCGTCGCCGCCCTGGCCGACGGCGTGATTGCCTACGAGCCCGTCTGGGCCATCGGCACCGGCAAGACCGCCAGCCCGGAACAGGCCCAGGCCGTGCACGCCTTCATCCGCGGCATGATCGCCGGGCAGGATGCCGGCGTGGCGGAGGCCCTGCGCATCCAGTACGGCGGCAGCATGAACGCCGGCAATGCCGCCGAACTGCTGGCCCAGCCCGACATCGACGGCGGCCTGATCGGCGGCGCCTCGCTCAAGGCCGAGGATTTCCTGACCATCTGCCGCGCCGCGGGCTGAGCCCGGCGCCTGAAGAAACCGAGATGCTGCACAATATCATTCTGGTCATCCACGTTCTGATCTCCGTTGCCCTGATCGGACTCATCCTGATCCAGCAGGGCAAGGGCGCCGAGGCCGGTGCGGCCTTCGGCAGCGGGGCCTCGGGAACCGTGTTCGGCGCCCGCGGCGCTGCCTCGTTCCTGACCCGCACCACGGCCATCCTGGCCACGCTGTTCTTCATTACCAGCCTGAGCCTGGCCTATCTGGCCTCCATGGAGTCCAGGCCGGTCAGCGCGGCGGAGAAACTGGAACAGATCGAAACCCCGGCCCCGGTCTCCGACGTGCCCAGCGTCGAGACCCCGGCCACGGCGCCGGCCGGCGGCAGCGACGTGCCCGCCGTCCCGGCGGCCCCCAAGGCCCCGACCGCGCCGGCCAAAAAGTCCCCGGAAAATGCCGGGAAACCATAGGAAAACGATTTCAAGCCGAAGTGGTGGAATTGGTAGACACGCTATCTTGAGGGGGTAGTGGCGAAAGCCGTGCCGGTTCGAGTCCGGCCTTCGGCACCACACGCTGTAAGAAACAACCGGGGCCCGTCCCCGGTTTTTCTTTTTTTGCCGTCGACCCGTCACGGATCCGTGCCGGCTGACGCGGGCCCTCCATGGCCCGCGCCCTGCGGGCGCCGCTGGCGCGGCGTCCGGTTCCGCTCCCGGCGGAACCGTCGAGTCCGGCCTTCGGCACCAACACGAAACGAAAAAACCGGGGCTTTGCCCCGGTTTTTTCGTTTCAGGGCCGAGGGACGAGTGGTGAGGGCCGAGGAGAGGGAAATCGCCGCTTTGTTCCCCGTAGCGTAGGGCGGGTCAAGCGAAGCGGACCCGCCGGGGAAGAATCCCCCTGCGATGCGCGTTGTGACAAACCTTTTGCTGCCGGAAAAGACCGTCCGCATTGTCGGTCATCGTTTTCGATTTCGGGAAATTCCGAGGGGATTCCCTGCCAACAACGGGAATGGCCTGTCATTCCCGACGAAATTGTTAAGGTGCTGTTTTTTCTGCCGTATTCATTTCATACGGCCATCGTGTTCGCTTTATGCAACGATAAGAATCGCAAACTTGACACCCCCTTGCCGCCTGCCTAGACTGCCTCGAATGTGCTGCCACGGCAGACGCGATAACGAAAAGAAAACCGCCTGCGCGGTCAACCATCGGGGTAGAGGAAACGCATGCTGGAAAACTACCTGCCAATCCTGATCTTCATCCTCGTTGGACTGGCAGTCGGCGGCATGATGATCATGCTGGGTTTCATCCTCGCCCCCAACCGCCCCGACAGCGAAAAGCTCTCGCCCTACGAGTGCGGTTTCGAGGCCTTCGAGGATGCGCGCATGAAGTTCGACGTGCGCTATTACCTCGTCGCCATCCTCTTCATCATCTTCGATCTGGAAATCGCCTTCCTGTTTCCCTGGGCCATCGTGCTCAAGGAGATCGGCTGGTTCGGTTTCATCGCCATGAGCCTGTTCCTCGGCATCCTGGTGATCGGCTTCATCTATGAATGGAAGAAGGGGGCTCTGGAATGGGAGTAGAAGGCGTCCTCAAGGAAGGTTTCGTCACCACCCAGGCGGACAAGCTCATCAACTGGGCGCGGACCGGTTCCCTGTGGCCCATGACCTTCGGCCTCGCCTGCTGTGCGGTGGAGATGATGCACTCGGCCGCGGCCCGTTACGATCTGGACCGCCTGGGGATCATCTTCCGCCCCAGTCCCCGCCAGTCGGACGTGATGATCGTGGCCGGGACCCTGGTCAACAAGATGGCCCCGGCCCTGCGCAAGGTCTATGACCAGATGGCCGAGCCGCGCTGGGTGATCTCCATGGGCTCCTGCGCCAACGGCGGCGGCTATTACCACTATTCCTATTCGGTGGTGCGCGGCTGCGACCGGGTGGTGCCGGTCGACATCTACGTGCCGGGCTGTCCGCCCACTGCCGAGGCCCTGATCTACGGCATCCTGCAGTTGCAGAACAAGATCCGCCGCACCAACACCATCGCCCGCTGAGCCCATGTCCGCCTACTACGAAGAACTGCTGGAAACCCTGCAGGAGCGCCTCGGCGAGAGCGTGGTCAACCCGCGCGTGGCCCTGGGCGAGCTGACCTTCGAAACGCCGCCGGAGAAGCTGCTCGCCACCTGCCGCGCCCTGCGCGACAACGATGCCTTTGCCTGCGCCCAGCTCATCGACCTGTGCGGCGTGGACTATTCCGAATACGGCGAACAGCCCTGGGACGGGCCGCGCTACGCGGTGGTCTATCACCTGCTGTCGATTCGCCACAACCACCGTATCCGCCTCAAGTGCTTCATCGACGGCGAGCCGCCGCGCATCGCCTCGATGATCGACATCTGGGCCTCGGCCAACTGGTTCGAGCGCGAGGCCTTCGATCTCTACGGCATCCTCTTCGAGGGGCATCCCGACCTGCGCCGCATCCTCACCGACTACGGCTTCGTCGGCCACCCCTTCCGCAAGGACTTCCCCCTCTCGGGCAACGTGGAGATGCGCTACGACCCGGAACGCCAGCGGGTGGTCTACGAGCCGGTGACCGTGGAGCCGCGCATCAACCAGCCGCGGGTGATCCGCCACGACAACCGCTACCTGGACCCGGCCAGCGAGGAGGGCGGCGATGCCTGAGATCCGCAACTACACGGTCAACTTCGGGCCCCAGCATCCGGCCGCCCACGGCGTGCTGCGCCTGGTGCTGGAGATGGACGGCGAGGTGGTACAGCGCGCCGATCCCCACGTGGGCCTGCTGCACCGGGCCACCGAGAAGCTGGCCGAATACAAGATCTACAACCAGTCCATTCCCTACATGGACCGGCTCGACTACGTCTCGATGATGGTCAACGAGCACGCCTACGTGCTGGCCATCGAGAAGCTGCTGGGCATCGAGGCGCCCATCCGCGCCCAGTACATCCGCGTGATGTTCGATGAGATCACCCGCCTGCTGAACCACCTCATGTGGCTCGGCACCCACGCCCTCGACGTGGGCGCCATGACCATGTTCCTCTACTGCTTCCGCGAGCGCGAGGATCTGATGGACATGTACGAGGCGGTCTCCGGCGCGCGCATGCACGCGGCCTACTACCGTCCGGGCGGGGTGTACCGGGACCTGCCCGACAGCATGCCCAAATACACGGAAACGAAGTACCGCGACAAGGACGAAGTCCGGCGCATGAACGCCAACCGCGAAGGCAGCCTGCTCGACTTCATCTGGGACTTCACCGAGCGCTTCCCCGGTTACGTGGACGAGTACGAAACCCTGCTCACCGACAACCGGATCTGGAAGCAGCGTACCGTCGGCATCGGCGTGGTCAGCCCCGAGCGGGCCCTGCAGCTCGGCTTCACCGGCCCCATGCTGCGCGGCTCGGGGATCGAATGGGATCTGCGCAAGAAGCAGCCCTACGAGGTCTACGACCGGCTCGACTTCCAGGTGCCCATCGGCGTCAACGGCGACTGCTACGACCGCTACCTGGTGCGGGTGGAGGAGATGCGCCAGTCCAACCGCATCATCCGCCAGTGCGTGGAATGGCTGCGCAAGCACCCGGGCCCGGTGATGCTCGAAAACCACAAGGTCACCCCGCCGAGCCGCGAGGAGATGAAGAGCGAGATGGAAGCCCTGATCCATCACTTCAAGCTCTTCACCGAAGGCTACGTGCTGCCCGAGGGCGAGGCCTATGCCGCCGTCGAGCACCCCAAGGGCGAGTTCGGGATCTACCTGGTCTCCGACGGCGCCAACAAGCCCTACCGCCTGAAGATCCGGCCGCCGGGCTTCATCCATCTCGCCGCCATGGACGAGATGGCCCGTGGGCACATGCTGGCCGACGTGGTGGCCATCATCGGCACCATGGACATCGTATTCGGAGAAATCGATCGATGATGACAGGCACCACCGCAAGCGCCGGCCGCATCGAACTCATCAGCGAGGAGTCCCGCGCCGAGATCGATCGCTGGATCGCCAAGTACCCGCCCGAGCAGAAGCGCTCGGCGGTGATGGCCGCCCTGCGCATCGTCCAGGATCAGAACGGTGGCCACCTCACCACCGAGCTGATGGACGCCGTGGCCGCCTACCTGGAGATGCCGCCGGTGGCCGTGTACGAGGTGGCCACCTTCTATTCCATGTACGAGCTGGAGCCGGTGGGCAAGCACAAGATCTGCGTGTGCACCAACATCTCCTGCATGCTGCGCGGCTCCGACGAGGTGGTGGCCCACCTGAAGGAACGGCTCGGTATCGGTTTGGGCGAGACCACCCCCGACGGCCGCTTTACCCTCAAGGAAGTGGAATGCCTCGGCGCCTGCGTGGAGGCCCCCATGTTCCAGATCGGCCAGACCTACTACGGCAACCTCACGCCGGAGAAGATCGACGAAATCCTGGAGGGGCTGGACTGATGCGCAGCACCGTCAATCAGGCAGGAGGGCCGCGGCATGGCCAATGAAGTCTGCTTCCGCACCCTGCACCTGGAGCGGCCCTGGACCCTCGACAGTTACCGCAGCGTCGGTGGCTACCGGGTGGTGGAGAAGATCCTGCGCGAGAAGATCCCGCCCGAGGATCTGATCGAGGAGCTCAAGACCTCGGCCCTGCGCGGCCGCGGCGGCGCCGGTTTCCCCACCGGACTCAAGTGGAGCTTCATGCCCCGCAACGCACCGGGCCAGAAGTACATCGTCTGCAACTCCGACGAGGGCGAACCGGGCACCTGCAAGGATCGCGACATCCTGCGCTACAACCCGCACCAGCTCATCGAGGGCATGATCATCGCCGGTTACTGCATCGGCGCCACGGTGGGCTACAACTACATCCGCGGCGAGTTCTGGGAGCCCTACGAACGCTTCGAGGCAGCCCTGCAGGAAGCCTACGCGGCCGGCCTGCTGGGCAAGAACCTGTTCGACTCGGGCTTCGACTTCGATCTCCATACCCATCTCGGCGCCGGCGCCTACATCTGCGGCGAAGAGACCGCTCTGCTCGAGTCCATCGAGGGCAAGAAGGGCCAGCCCCGCTTCAAGCCGCCGTTCCCGGCCGGCTTCGGCCTCTACGGCCGGCCCACCACCATCAACAACACCGAGACCCTCGCCTCGGTGCCGGTGATCCTGGAGAAGGGTGGCCAGTGGTTCCTGGAGATGGGCAAGCCCAACAACGGCGGTACCAAGCTGTTCTGCGTCTCCGGCCACGTCAACCGGCCCGGCAACTTCGAGATTCCCCTCGGCACGCCCTTTGCCGAGTTGCTGGAGATGGCCGGCGGCGTGCGCGACGGGCATGAATTGAAGGCGGTGATTCCCGGCGGCTCCTCCACCCCGGTGATTCCCGCCGACGTGGCCATGGAGATGGACATGGACTACGACTCCATCGCCAAGGCCGGCTCCATGCTCGGCGCCGGTTCGGTGATCGTGATGGACGAGACCACCTGCATGGTCCGCGCCCTGGCCCGTCTGTCCCATTTCTACTACGAAGAGTCCTGCGGCCAGTGCACCCCCTGCCGCGAAGGCACCGGCTGGCTGGCGCGGGTGATCCACCGCATCGAGCACGGCGAAGGCCGGCCCGAGGATCTGGACCTGCTCGACGACGTGGCCGGGCGCATCGCCGGCCGCACCATCTGCGCCCTGGGCGACGCCGCGGCGATGCCGGTGCAGAGTTTCCTCAAGCATTTCCGTGACGAGTTCGAATATCACATCGAACACCGCACCTGCATGGTCGGGCCCGGGGCCCGAAACGAAGGCTGAGACGCGCCATGGTCACCATCGAAATCGACGGCAAGACGCTCCAGGTGCCCAAGGGCAGCATGGTCATCGAGGCGGCCGATGCGGCCGGCATCGTGATCCCCCGTTTCTGCTATCACAAGAAGCTGTCGGTGGCCGCCAACTGCCGCATGTGCCTGGTGGAAGTGGAAAAGGCGCCCAAGCCCCTGCCGGCCTGCGCCACCCCGGTCACCGACGGCATGAAAGTCTTCACCCGCTCGCCGCTGGCCCTCGAGGCGCAGAAGAGCGTCATGGAGTTCCTGCTCATCAACCATCCCCTCGACTGCCCCATCTGCGATCAGGGCGGGGAGTGCGATCTGCAGGATCTGGCCATGGGCTTCGGCAAGGACGTCTCGCGCTTCACCGAGAACAAGCGGGTGGTGCCCGATCCCGACATCGGCCCGCTCATCGCCACCGGCATGACCCGCTGCATCCACTGCACCCGCTGCGTGCGCTTCGGCCAGGAGATCGCCGGCATCCAGGAACTGGGCGCCGTGGGACGTGGCGAGCACACCCGGATCGGCACCTACGTGGCGCGCGCCGTCACCTCCGAACTCTCCGGCAACGTCATCGATCTGTGTCCGGTGGGCGCGCTCACCTCCAAGCCCTTCCGCTTCAAGGCCCGGGCCTGGGAACTGACCCACCACGCCGGCATCGCCGCCCACGACTGCATCGGCTCCAACATCGAATACCACGTGCGGCGCAACGAAGTGATGCGCGTGCTGCCGCGGGAGAACGAGGCGATCAACGAAACCTGGATCTCGGACCGGGATCGCTTCAGCTACCCCGGCTTCTACAGTGACGATCGCGCCACCCGGCCGCTGATCCGCCAGGGCGAGGAGTGGAAGGAAGTGGACTGGGAGACCGCCATCGCCTATGCCGCCGAAGGGCTTGGCCGGGTCCGCGAGAAATACGGCGCCGAGCGCCTCGCCGCCCTGACCTCGCCCAACGCCAGCGTGGAGGAAGGCTACCTGTTGCAGAAGCTGATGCGGGCCCTCGGCGCCCACAGCGTGGATCACCGCCTGCGCCGGCTCGACTTCCGCGCGCCCGACAGCGAGCCTCTGGCCCCGGCCCTCGGCATGGCCATCGCCGATCTGGAGACACTGGATGCGGCGCTGCTGATCGGCTCCTGGACCCGCAAGGATCAGCCCCTGCTCGGGCACCGTCTGCGCAAGGCCGCCCTGCGCGGCGCGCGCATCGCCGCGCTCAATCCGCTGCGTTACGAGTTCAACTTCCCGCTCTCCGAGCATCTGGTGCATGCCCCGCAGATCCTGCCCGCGCAGCTTGCGGCCATCGCCAAGGCCCTGCTGGTGCTCAGCGGCCAGCCCGCGCCCGAAGGCCTGGAGCGGCTGCTCGAGAACGTGGAGGTCCACGAAAGCCACCGCCGCATCGCCACCGATCTCTTCGAGGCCGAACGGGCCGGCGTGTTCCTCGGCCTGCAGGCCCAGAGCCTGCCCAACCTGACCGAGCTGCGGGCCCTGGCCAACGTGATCGCCGAACAGGCCGGCGCCACCCTCGGTTATTTCAGCGACGGCGCCAATGCCGTGGGCCTGGCTCTGGCCGGCGTGCTGCCTCACCGGAGCGTTGGCGGTCAGGCGGTGGAGAAGGCCGGCCACGCCGCGGATGCGATTCTCGGCGGCGAGTCCCGCGGCCTGATCCTGCACGGTTTCGAGCCCGAATTCGACACGGCCAACCCCGGCGCGACCCTCGCCGCCCTGCAGACGGCCGATTTCGTGGTGGTGCTCAACGGCTACGACACCCCGGCCATGCGCCGCTATGCCGACGTGATCCTGCCGGTGAGCCTGGTGCACGAGAGCGGCGGCACCTTCGTCAATGCCGAGGGCACCTGGCAGACCTGGCGCGGTGCCGTGCGCCCCTTCGCCGAGGCGCGGCCGGCCTGGAAGGTGTTGTGGGTGCTCGGCAATTTCCTGAAACTCGACGGGTTCGAGCAGGAGACCGTCGAGCAGGTGCGCGACGAGTTGCGTGAAGCCCTGGGGCCGGTCGTGCCGGATCCCCGCTCCCCCTGGCAGGCCCCGGCGAGCCTCGCGGGGCAGGGCGGCGAGCTGTACCGCATCGGTCATCTGCCCCTCTATGCGGTGGATGCGGTGGTGCGCCGCTCCCCGCCGCTGCAGGAGACCACCGATCACATCGTCGGCGCCCTCTATCTCAACCGCGCCACGGCCGATCGCCTGGGCCTGTCCGAAGCCGACACGGTGCAGGCCAGTCAGGACGGCCACACGGCCACCCTGCCGCTGGTGATCGACGAAGGGGTGCCCGACGACTGCGTGTTCATTCCCCAGGGGGTGCCGGGCAGTGATTCGCTGGGCGCGGCCTGCGGCCCCGTTGCGTTGCAGAAGGTGACGGCATGATGGACTGGTTCGTGGAACTGTGGCAGGCGGTCCCCCTCGGCGTGCAGACCGTGGTGATCATCCTCCTGCAGATCATCGCCATCGTGCTGCCGCTGATGCTGTGCGTGGCCTACCTCACCTACGCCGAGCGCAAGGTGATCGGCGCCATGCAGATCCGCATGGGGCCCAACCGCGTGGGCTTCTTCGGCCACCGGCTGTGGGGGCTCGGCCAGCCCATCGCCGATGCCGTGAAGCTGATGTTCAAGGAGATCGTGATCCCCGCCGGCGCCAACCGCGGCCTGTTCCTGCTGGCGCCGGTGCTGTCCATCGGCCCGGCGCTGGCGGCCTGGGCCGTGGTGCCCTTCGATGCCCACCTGGTGCTGGCCGACATCGATGCCGGCCTGCTCTACGTGCTGGCGGTCACCTCCATCGGCGTGTACGGGGTGATCATCGCCGGCTGGGCCTCCAACTCCAAGTACGCCCTGCTCGGCGCCATGCGTTCCGGCGCGCAGATCGTCTCCTACGAGATCGCCATGGGCTTCGCCCTGGTGGGCGTGCTGATGGCCGGCGGTTCCCTGAACCTGGGCTCGATCGTGCGCGCCCAGGAAGGCGGCGTGCTGCACTGGTTCTGGATCCCGCTGCTGCCCCTGTTCGTCATCTATTTCGTCTCCGCCGTGGCCGAGACCAACCGCGCCCCCTTCGACGTGGCCGAGGGCGAGTCGGAAATCGTCGCCGGCTTCCACGTGGAATACTCGGGCATGGCCTTCGCCGTGTTCTTCCTCGCCGAATACGCCAACATGATCCTGGTCTCGGGCCTGACCGCCATCATGTTCCTGGGCGGCTGGCTCTCGCCCCTGCAGGGGCTGCTGCCCGAGAGCGCCTTCGGCGTGCCGGTGATCGGCGCCCTGCTGGGCGACGGCATCCACTGGTTCATCATCAAGACCGCCTTCTTCCTGTTCCTGTTTCTGTGGTTCCGCGCCACTTTCCCGCGCTATCGCTACGATCAGATCATGCGTCTGGGCTGGAAGATCTTCATTCCCATCACCATCGTCTGGCTGCTGGTGGTGGGTGTCATGATTCTCGCCGGGCTGCCGCCCTGGTTCGACGGGGCGTAGGAGGACTGCCATGACCGCATTCGCCCGTTTCCTCAAGAGCCTGTTCCTGCTGGAGCTGTTCAAGGGCCTGTCGGTGACCGGCCGCTATTTCTTCGCGCGCAAGTTCACCCTGCAGTACCCCGAGGAGAAGACCCCGCTCTCGCCGCGCTTTCGCGGCCTGCACGCGCTGCGCCGCTATCCCAACGGCGAGGAGCGCTGCATCGCCTGCAAGCTCTGCGAGGCCATCTGCCCGGCCCTGGCCATCACCATCGAGGCCGAAGAGCGGGAAGACGGCACCCGCCGCACCACCCGTTACGACATCGATCTGACCAAGTGCATCTTCTGCGGCTTCTGCGAGGAATCCTGCCCGGTGGATTCCATCGTCGAGACCCACATCTTCGAATACCACGGCGAGGAGCGGGGCGATCTCTACATGACCAAGGACCGCCTGCTGGCGGTCGGTGACAAGTACGAGGCGCAGATCGCCGCGGCCCGCAAGCAGGACGCTCCCTACCGCTAACCGGACGAGACGCAGGACATGGGCATCGAAAAAATCATCTTCTACGTCTTCGCCGCGCTCTCCGTGTACGGGGCGCTGATGGTGATCACCGTGCGCAACCCGGTCAAGGCGGCGCTGTATCTGGTGTTCACCTTCTTCGCCAGCGCCGGCGTGTGGATCCTGCTGGAGGCCGAGTTCCTGGCCATCGTGCTGGTGCTGGTCTACGTGGGGGCGGTGATGGTGCTGTTCCTGTTCGTGGTCATGATGCTGGACATCAATCTTGCCCAGTTGCGGGCCGGTTTCGTGCGCTACCTGCCGGTGGGCGTGGCCGTGGCGGTGGCCTTCGCGGTGATGCTCATCATGCTGGTGGGCGGAGACTGGTTCGGCGGCTTCGCGCCGCCCCCGCCGTCGCCGGCCGAGGTCAGCAATACCCGTGAACTGGGTCGCCTGCTGTATACGGTGTATGTCTATCCCTTCGAGATCGCGGCGGTGATCCTGCTGGTGGCCATCGTCGCCGCCATCGCCCTGACCCTGCGCCGGCGCAGCGGCGTGAAGTACCAGACCCCGGGCCAGCAGATCGCCGTGCGTCGCCAGGACCGGATCCGCATGATCGACATGCCGTCGGAGGAGCGCAAATGATCACCCTCAACGATTACCTGATTCTGGCGGCCGTGCTGTTCGCCATCAGCATCGCGGGGATCTTTCTCAACCGCAAGAATGTGATCATCCTGCTCATGTCCATCGAGCTGATGCTGCTGGCGGTGAACCTGAACTTCATCGCCTTCTCCCATTTCCTGCAGGACATGGCGGGGCAGGTGTTCGTGTTCTTCATCCTCACGGTGGCCGCCGCCGAGGCGGCCATCGGACTGGCCATTCTGGTGGTGCTGTTCCGCAACCGGCAGACCATCAACGTGGACGATCTGGACTCCCTGAAGGGCTGACGACGTGAGCGCAGACGACATCAAACTCATCGGCATCGCCATCGTGCTGGCGCCCCTGGTCGGCGCCGCGCTGGCCGGGCTGTTCGGCGCCTATCTGGGCCGCAAGGGCAGCCACTGGGTCACCATTCTCGGGGTGGCCATCGCCTTCGGTCTGTCGGCGGTGCTGTTCAAGGCCATCGTGTTCGACGGGGCCGAGACCTTCAACGGTCCTGTGTATACCTGGCTGGCCACCGAGGGGATCCGCTTCGAGGTGGGCTTTCTCATCGATCGCCTCACGGTGATGATGATGGTGGTGGTCACCTTCGTCTCCCTGATGGTGCACATCTACACCATCGGCTACATGCACGACGATCCCGGCTACACCCGCTTCTTCAGCTACATCTCGCTGTTCACCTTCTCCATGCTGATGCTGGTGATGGCCAACAACTTCATGCAGCTGTTCTTCGGCTGGGAAGCGGTGGGCCTGGTCTCCTACCTGCTGATCGGTTTCTGGTACAAGCGGCCAACCGCCATCTATGCCAACCTCAAGGCCTTCCTGGTCAACCGGGTGGGCGACTTCGGCTTCCTGCTCGGCATCGCCGCGGTGCTGATGGTCTTCGGCAGCCTCGACTACGCCACCGTCTTCGAGCGCGCTCCGGCCGTGGTAGGGCAGTATTTCACGATCCTCGAAGGGCACGAGTGGGAAGTGCTCACGGTGATCTGCCTGCTGCTGTTCGTCGGCGCCATGGGCAAGTCGGCGCAGGTGCCCCTGCACGTGTGGCTGCCCGATTCCATGGAAGGCCCCACGCCCATCTCGGCCCTGATCCACGCCGCCACCATGGTCACCGCCGGCATCTTCATGGTGGCGCGCATGTCGCCCCTGTTCGAGCTGTCCGAGACGGCCCTGTCCACGGTGCTGGTGATCGGCGCCACCACCGCCTTCTTCATGGGGCTGCTGGGCCTGGTACAGAACGACATCAAGCGGGTCATCGCCTATTCGACCCTCTCCCAGCTCGGTTACATGACCGTGGCCCTGGGCGTGTCGGCCTATGCCGCCGGCATCTTCCACCTGATGACCCACGCCTTCTTCAAGGCCCTGCTGTTCCTCGGCGCCGGTTCGGTGATCGTGGCCCTGCACCACGAGCAGGACATGCGCAAGATGGGCGGCCTCTACCGCTACATGCCCGTCACCTGGATCACCTTCCTGATCGGCAACCTGGCGCTCATCGGCACGCCCGGCTTCGCCGGCTTCTATTCCAAGGATTCCATCATCGAGGCGGTGGCCGAATCCCACATCTGGGGCGCCGGCTATGCCTACCTGGCCGTGGTGGCGGGGGTGTTCGTCACCGCCCTGTACAGCTTCCGCCTCTACTTCCTGGTGTTCCACGGCAAGGAGCGCATGGACGAGCACACCCGCGCCCACCTGCACGAGACGCCGCCGGTGATCACCGTGCCACTGATCCTGCTGGCCATCCCATCGGTGGTGATCGGTGCGCTGTACGTGGGCGACATGGTCTTCGGCAACTGGTTCGGCAGCGCCATCGTGGTGGCCGAAGCCCACGACGTGCTGGGCGAGCTGGCCCGCGAGTTCCACGGCCCCCTGGCCATGGCCACCCACGCCCTGTCCACGCTGCCCTTCTGGCTGGCGGTCGCCGGCGTGGCCACCGCCTGGTTCCTGTACCTGAAGCGGCCGGACATCCCGGACAGACTGGCCCGCCGCCTGGCCTGGCTCTATCGCTTACTCACCGAGAAATACTACTTCGATCGCTTCAACGAAGTGGTCTTCGCCGGCGGCGCGCGAGCCATCGGCGACTTCCTCTGGCGGCTGGGGGATCGCCTCCTGATCGACGGTCTGGTGGTCAACGGTTCGGCGAAGCTGGTCGGTTTCTCCGCCGCCGTGCTGCGCCATCTGCAGACCGGCTATCTCTACCACTACGCCTTTGCCATGATCCTGGGGCTGCTGGCCCTGCTGGGCTATTTCGTCCTGTGGACGCCACAGGGCTGAGGACTGCGACAGAACAATGAGAACGACAGGGGTTGACGGGAATGTTTGCTGACTGGCCGCTGCTGAGCCTGGTGATCTGGGTGCCCATCTTCGGGGGCCTGCTGGTGCTCGCCACCGGGGGCGACGAGAAGGCGCCGGCGGCCCGCATTCTGGCCCTGGCGGTGGCCATCCTCACCTTCGCGCTGAGCCTGCCCCTGTGGACCGGCTTCCAGCTCGGCACGGCCGAGATGCAGTTCGTGGAGCGCTCCGCCGAACCCTGGATCCCGGCCTTCAACATCTACTACCACCTGGGCGTGGACGGCATCGCCATGCCGCTGATCCTGCTGACCACCTTCTCCACGGTGCTGGTGGTGATCGCCGGCTGGGAGGTCATCCAGACCCGGGTGGGCCAGTACATGGCGGCCTTCCTGATCATGGAAGGCCTGATGAACGGCGTGTTCGCGGCGGTGGACGCGGCCCTGTTCTACGTGTTCTGGGAGGCCATGCTGATCCCGATGTTCATCATCATCGGGATCTGGGGCGGCCCCAACCGGGTCTATGCCACCCTCAAGTTCTTCCTCTATACCTTCTTCGGCTCGGTGTTCATGTTGGTGGCGCTGCTCTACCTCTACAACGTCTCCGGCAGCTTCGCGATCCCCGACTTCCACCAGATGAAGCTGGGCATGAATGCCCAGATCCTGATCTTCCTGGCCTTCCTCATCGCCTTCGCGGTGAAGGTGCCCATGTGGCCGGTGCATACCTGGTTGCCGGACGCCCACGTGGAGGCGCCGACCGGCGGCTCGGTGATCCTGGCGGCCATCATGCTCAAGCTGGGTGCCTACGGCTTCCTGCGCTTCTCCCTGCCCATCACGCCCGATGCCAGCGGGGCGCTGGACTGGCTGATGATCAGCCTGTCGCTGATCGCCGTGGTCTACATCGGCTTCGTGGCCCTGGTGCAGGCCGACATGAAGAAGCTCATCGCCTATTCCTCCATCGCCCACATGGGTTTCGTCACTCTCGGTTTCTTCCTGGCCTGGCGGATCCTCGACAACAGCGGCGATCTGCGCGGCGCGGCCATGGGCATCCAGGGCGGGCTGGTGCAGATGATCTCCCACGGTTTCATCTCTGGCGCCCTGTTCCTCTGCGTGGGCGTGCTCTACGATCGCATGCACAGCCGCCAGATCCGCGACTACGGCGGCGTGGTCAATACCATGCCGGTGTTCGCCGCCTTCATGGTCCTGTTCGCCATGGCCAACTCGGGCCTGCCCGGCACCTCCGGTTTCGTGGGCGAATTCCTGGTGATCCTCAGCGCCTTCAAGGCCGATTTCTGGTTCGCCTTCCTGGCCGCCACCACCCTGATCCTGGGCGCCGCCTACAGCCTGTGGATGGTCAAGCGGGTGATCTTCGGTGAGGTGGTCAACGAGCGGGTGGCGAAACTGCAGGACATCACCGGCCGGGAGTTCCTGTTCCTGATGCTGCTGGCCATCGCCGTCATCGGCCTGGGCGTGTGGCCCGCGCCGCTGCTGGAGGTGATGGACGCCAGCGTCGCACACCTGCTGCAGCAGATGATGACCAGCAAGCTATGATTCCGCGAGCCGAGAACGCCTCATGACCTTCGAACTGTCCGATCTGCTGACCCTGTTGCCCGAAACCGTGCTGCTCGGGATCACCTGCGCGATCCTGATCGCCGATCTGTTCATCCCCCAGCGCAGCCGCATGGTCACCTACCTGATGGTCCAGACCGCCCTGGTGGTGACCCTGCTGCTGCTCCTCACCTCGTTCGCGGGCGAGCGCCAGGTGATCCTCTCCGGCACCTTCGTACGCGACACGGTGGGCGACGTGCTCAAGATCGCCGTGCTGCTGGCGGCCTTCGTGACCTTCCTCTATGCCCGCGACTATCTGCGCGCGCGCAACATGTTCCGCGGCGAATATTATGTGCTGGGCCTGTTCGGCGTGCTGGGCATGATGATCCTCATCTCGGCCCACAGCCTGCTCACCATCTACCTGGGACTGGAGCTGCTGTCCCTGTCCATGTATGCCATGGTGGTGCTGCAGCGGGATTCGAGCCTGGCCTCCGAGGCGGCCATGAAGTACTTCGTGCTCGGGGCCATCGCCTCGGGGATGCTGCTCTACGGCATGTCCCTGCTATATGGCGTGACCGGCAGCCTGGATCTGGCCGCCATCGCCGAGGCGCTGCAGGCCGGTCGGGCCCCCGGCGTGATCCTCTCCTTCGGCCTCGTGTTCATCCTCATCGGGGTGGGATTCAAGCTCGGCGCCGTGCCGTTCCACATGTGGATCCCGGACGTGTATCACGGGGCGCCCACCGCCGTGACCCTGTACATCGGCGGCGCGCCCAAGATCGCCGCCTTCGCCATGCTGCTGCGCCTGTTGGTCGAGGGCATGCCCGGCCTGCACGAACACTGGCAGGCCATCCTGGTGGTGCTGGCCGTGCTGTCCATGGCCTTGGGCAACGTCCTGGCCATCGCCCAGACCAACATCAAGCGCATGTTCGCCTATTCCACCATCTCGCACGTGGGCTTCCTGATCCTCGGCGTGCTCACCGGCACCGACAGCGGGGTGGCCTCGTCCCTGTTCTACACCCTGACCTACGTGCTGATGGCGGTGGCCGGGTTCGGCATGATCCTGTTCCTCTCCCGCCAGGGCTTCGAGGCCGACGAACTGGACGACTACAAGGGACTCAACCAGCGCAGTCCCTGGTATGCCGCCCTGATGCTGGTGATCATGTTCTCCATGGCCGGGGTGCCGCCCTTTCTCGGCTTCTGGGCCAAGCTGGTCGTGCTCGAGCAGGTGGTGGCCGCCGGCATGACCTGGCTGGCCGTGGTGGGCGTGGTGTTCTCCATCATCGGCGCCTTCTACTACCTGCGCATCGTCAAGCTCATGTACTTCGACGCGCCGGAAGACACCAGCCCCCTCAACCCCAACGTGGAGATGCGCATGGCCCTGAGTCTCAACAGCCTGGCCATCCTCTACCTGGGCGTGTTCCCCGGCGGCCTGCTGGCCCTCTGCCAGTCCGCTATCCTGCCGTAGGGCCAGCCGGACCCGCGCAAGAGGCGTTTCGACCGGGAAAACTCAATCCAAGCTATTGAATTCATTGAAAAACGACTAAAATATGGTGCAATTTGCACCAAAATGTCGTGTTTTTCTCTCAACCCGTGTCCGGGTGCTTCCCCCTCATGCCGAATTGGGCTTTAATTGCCCTGTCATTTGCAATCTGCAATATCCGGCCACCATCCCATGCAACTGCGGCACAAGTTCTTCATCGTTCTGTCTCTGCTCAGCGGGATCCCCTTGCTGATCCTGCTGTTCGGTGTGGTGGACCAGATGGAGCAGGAGGTCACGGCCCGGACCCGCAGCGAGATGTTCGGTACCCTCGACAAGATGGCCGGCGAGATCGGACTGATCCTCAAGAATCAGAAAGCCATTGCCCGCGGCTTGTCACAGGTCCCGGCGGTGCGGGAGTTCGCCAGCGTGGCCGCCGAGCCGGGCCATCCGGATTACAACCGTTACGCGGATCGCCTCGAGCAGTTTTTCCTCAACTACCAGCTTTCGGTTCCCGCCATTCAGGCCTTGCGCTTCATCGATCGCAGCGGCCATACCCTGGTCAAGGTGAAGGAAGGCAAACCGATCGAACCGAAACGGATCGACGAAGAGAGCGGCCGGCTGTTCATTGCCGATCAGTCCAACCGCAGTTTCTTCCGGCAGGCCGTTCAGGAAGGCAACGGGATCTACATGTCCAATTTCGAACTCGGGCAGGTGGCCCAGGGCGCCGACTTCTGTCCCGCCATGGTGCGCTATTCCGTCCCCCTGTTCGATGAAGTGGATCGTCTGGAGGGGGTGCTGGTGGTCAACATGTGGGGCCAACGGCTCGACAAGACCATCGAGGGCGCACTGGGCGGCCATGAAGTGAATGCCTATATCGTGGAGATGGACTGGGGAGGCCCGCGGGACGGCATCTACCTGTATCACCGAGACAGCGCTAAGCGTTTCGCCAACCAGCTCGGCAGCGATTATCGTCTGTCTCATGAGCTGACCGATGCCGAGTGGCAGCAGATCCACGAGGCGGTCGATTATGGCAGCCTGTTTCGGGACGACGGACGGATGCTGTTCTATCGCAAGATCAGTCCCTATCCGGATCGCCTGAATCAGTGGTTGCTGGTGCTGGAAACGGACTGGGCCACGGTCTATGCCCCGATCATTCGCATGCGCACCTCCATCTGGCTGCTGCTGGGGGCGTTGCTGCTGGCCAGTCTGATCATCGCCAGCTGGGCCTCGGGTCGATTGACCGCGCCGGTTCACCGGCTGGCCGAAATCATTCGCCGCTACGCGGATGGGGATCGCCAGGCGCGCTATGAACGACAAGTGAACCGGCAGGATGAAGTCGAACAGGCGGGGACGGCATTCAATTACCTGGTCCAGCGGCTCGAGTCAACGGAAAAGGAGCGGGAATCGGCCGTACGGGCCGCCTGTCAATCGGAACGCCTGGCCGCGCTGGGACAGATGGCTGCCGGCATCGGTCACGAGATCAACAATCCCCTGATGAACATCATGTCGCTGGCTTCGCTGGTGGAAGAATCCTTGTCTCCCGAGCAGCGTGGACTGCGCGAGGATTTGCAGATCCTCAAGAAGGAAGGTGAGCGCTGTGCCCGCATCGTGCAGGGGATCCTGAGCTTTGCCCGGGAGAAACAACCCACCTACGAAGCCTTCGACATGACCCGCCTGATCGAGGACACCCTGGAATTGTTGTCCCATCGCTTGCAATCGGGAAACATCACAATAGACAAACGGCTGGATGCGGCCATGCCGATGGAAGGCGATCCCAATCTGCTGCAGCAGGTGCTGGTCAATATCCTGCTCAACGCCATCCAGGCTTCGCCCGAAGGTTCGTGCATTCGACTCCTGGGCCGCAGGCGGGAAGAGGAAGTCGAAATCGAGATCACCGACTCGGGCAGCGGGATCGCTTCCGAGCACTCGTCACGGATCTTCGATCCCTTCTTCACCACCAAGCGGGAAGGGGAGGGGACTGGCCTGGGACTGTCCATCAGCTACGGGATCGTCAAGCGCCACCAGGGGCGGTTGTGGATCGAGAACAATCGGGAGGGTGGGGCCAGCGTGTACATTCGCCTGCCCGTAAAGAGTGCCCGGGACAAAGACGTGATGCAGGATGTGGAGGAAATGCTCAATGCCGGATAAGAAAGCGCGTATCCTTTTCGTCGATGACGATATGGTGACCTGCCGGGTCATGCAGCGAAACTGCGACAACGCCAACTATGATTGCGAGGTCTTCCAGGATCCCCGAGCCTGTCTCAAGCGCTTCGAGGCCGAAGGGGCGGATCTGATCATCACCGATCTGCGCATGCCGGGGATGACCGGCTTCGAACTGCTCACGCGCCTGCGGGCCATCGACAGTGACGTACCGGTGCTGGTGATGACCGGCTATTCCTCGGTGGAAAACGCCGTGGAAGCCATGAAACGGGGCGCGACGGATTTCATCAAGAAGCCCTTCGATTTTGCCGAGCTGCGCCTGCTGATGGAACGTTCGCTGAAGAATGCCCGTCTGCGTGACGAAAATCGCCTGCTCAAGCGACGACTCGGCGAAAAACGCCACCACTATGGCATGATCGGCGATACGCCCGCCATGAAACGGCTGTATGCCACAATCGACAAGGTGGCCGAGGTCAGTTGCTCCGTGATCATTGCCGGCGAGTCCGGCACCGGCAAGGAGCTGGTGGCGCGGGCGCTGCACGATCATGGTCCGCGCAAGGACAAACCCTTCGTGGCCGTGGACTGCGGTGCGCTCACCACCACGCTGCTCGAAAGCGAACTCTTCGGCCACGAGAAGGGCGCCTTCACCGGGGCGACCCAGCGCAAACACGGGCTCATGGAGCAGGCCGATGGCGGAACCCTGTTTCTGGACGAGATCTGCAACATCTCCGATACCATGCAGATCAAGCTGATGCGGGCCATCGAGGAAAGCACCATCACCCGCGTCGGCGGCAGCACCCCGATACCGGTCGATGTCCGCATCATCGTGGCCAGCAATCGCAATCTGGCACAGATGGTCGAAGAGGGCCGGTTAAGACACGATTTCTACCATCGCCTGAACGTGGTCACGATTCGCGTTCCCGCCCTTGCCGAACGGCGGGAGGACATCCCGGCCCTGGTCGAAGCCTTCGTCCAGGAGTTTGCACAGCGCTATGGCCGACAGATTCAGGGTTTCGACAAGCCCTCGCTCATTCGCCTGTGTGAAGCCACCTGGACGGGCAATGTACGTGAATTGCGTAATGTCATCGAACGTTGCGTGATTCTGTCGGATGGGCCGATTCTGCATTGGGAGCCGGAAAGCGCGTCGGCAGCGAACATGCCGAGTGTCGGGGATCAGGCCGTGATCTTTTCCCCCAGCCACTTCTGTTCGCTGAACGAGCTGGAACAACAGTATATCGAGCATGTACTGGCCTGTTGCCAAGGCAAGAAGACCCGGGCCGCCCAGATCCTGGGGATCGACAAGACCACCCTGTGGCGCAAACTCCGTCGCTACGAAAGCGAGGCCGAAGCAGTGTAAATTACACTCCTTCATGGCGAGAGGGATGCAAAATGCAAGCGCAAACCGGGCAGATCGAATCAAATCTGCACCGGGAATTTCTTAACATATTGAAACAAAAAGAAAACAATAGACGGAATGAATATGGAACGATGCTTGCACGTGATTATGGGGCAATTGCCTTGCATCACAAAAACACTCTGGAGGAGATATGATGAAGCTTAACGTACAGAAGATTCTGCTGCTGTTCGCCGCTGCCATGCTGACTGTGGGCCTGTCCACGGCTCAGGCCGGTGGCGCCAAGAACGGCTACAGCAAGCAGAAGGTCGTCTATCACGTGAACAACATCCACCACGCCAAGGGCGCATTCCGCAACATCAAGAACCACCTGAATGCTCTGGGTGACGAAAACGTCGAAATCATCGTGGTCACTCACAGCAGCGGCGCATTCTCGCTGGTGGATGGCGCCATGGGCAAAAAGGATCCCAAGACGGGCAAGCCCTACAACTTCACGGACACCATTGCCAGCCTGGCCAACCGGGGTGTGAAGTTCCAGATTTGCGCCAACACCATCCGTGGCAAGAAGATCGACAAGAACAAGATCAGTGAATATGCGGAGATCGTTCCCTCGGGCGTGGCTCAGGTCGCCGAGCTGGAACAGAAAGGCTACGTTTACATCAAGCCCTGATCTTTCCTGTCAGGCAGTTAACGAAACGGGCGCCTTCGGGCGCCCGTTTCCGTTGTGAAGGTTCCGCCGTGGCACGGGCCTCGGGCCGAATGAACGCCGAGCCCGGATATTGCAAAAAATACGTGGGCAAAAAAAAGGCGTACCCACGAGGAGTACGCCGGACCACAAGGGAGAAATCGTCGGGTCGTCAGGCGCTGATTTTGGCTTCCTTGCTGCCGCTGTTGCCCTTGTTGTCGACCCAGGAAATCTTCAGGGTGTCGCCGGCCTTGGCGCCACTGAAACGAAAGGAAATGAACGGATTCTTGGAGACGCCCGGACCCCACAGGCAACGCAGCACGGTCTTGCCGTTGTGCTCACAGTTGACCTCGGTGATGAAATGGGCCGGGATTTTCTTGCCGGTCTTCTTGTCCTTGCGCATCCCGGTTTCCATCGGATGGAAAATGATGGCCTTCACGGTGGTCTTGCCCTTGTCCATCCAGGCGCGGATTTTCATCTTGTTTTTCATGCTGCTCTCCTTCCGTTAACCGCCACAACCGCCGAGAGTCACCTTGACCCCTTTCTTGGCGCTGTAGAGTTTGCCGCCGGCCTTGACCACGGCAATCACGTCCGAGGTCTTGGCCATCTTGATCCGGCCGGTCACGAAGCCGTCGGTCACGTCCGACAGTTCGTAGCTGGCCGCAAGCGGAAAGGCATTGACCGGGACGAACACGGAAATGCTTTCCACGTCGGGCAGGGTGGTGGTGACGGTGACCGAAACCACGGCACCGTTTTCGGCGATGTCCGGGGCCTTGACCTTGACCTCCGGGCTGTTGACTGGCTGGTCGCTGCCAAGGAGGGCTTCCATGGCCAGGGGCAGCTTGCGGGCCTCGAAGGCCTGTTTGGGCCAGGCGGCCATCACGGCACGGGGCGTGAGCAGGCCGGCACTGACCGCAAGGGCGACTGTGCCTGCGGCCATTCCTGCCTGGAGCAGGGTTCGACGTTTCGCTTGCATAAAGTTGGCGCTCCTGTTGATGTTTCCGTGGGGAAAATCCGGTTTCCCACTTTGACTGCAATTCTGATGCCATATTTGAAACACCATATAAAACAAACAGATAGGCAATGTTTGAGTTCGCTGGCTGATTATCGAGATTGCGTTCTGCACTGCCGGACCGTGCATTGCACCCGTATCGGGCCTCACGGGGGATCGGGATCGCCATCCGGCGCGACAATCGATGGCCGGGCACCGGGTCGGGACGGGAAAAAACCAAGGCCACGCAGGAGAGACAGGGAGCTGGCACTGGGAAAAGCCGTTCCGGAGAGGGGCGGCAAAGAAGCGATGACGGACATCTGCCCGTCGCCACGGTCTTGAAAGATTTCCGCAACCTGTTAGAATGCCCAACCTCACCAGATGCGGGGTGGAGCAGTCTGGTAGCTCGTCGGGCTCATAACCCGAAGGTCGTTGGTTCGAATCCAGCCCCCGCTACCATCGTTTTCGACACCCGGTCGGCCGTCTGGCCGGCCGAGAGTCGAATCATTCCTTCCAGGTTCATTCCCAGTTCAGCCTCCAGGATTCCTTCTTCCGTCGGGTACAGCCGGATCGTGTCGCCGATGAGGCCTTTGAGGGCTTCGCGGGCGGCTGGGATGTCTGTGCTCAGGTAGTCTTCCAGCTTTTCCACCATGCGGCGCCATGTGTCGGCGAGCTGCGGGAGCAGGTCTGGCAGGTCAGCCCAGGATTCGCCTGACACGGCGGCGCGGAGGCTGTCGCGCTCGGCTTCGGCGGCGAGCAGAGCGTCCTGCAGCGCCTGGCTCCAGGCGCCATGGCGGATGGCAGCCACCAGGTTCTCGATTTCCCGCTCCAGCGCCTCGAGGCGGCGGCGTGGCCCGTCGTTGTGCCTGGCCCGCTTGCGCTCGCCGAGAAGTCGGGCGGTTTCGCGCTTGAAGATGGCCATGGCCTCGTCGCTGAGCAGGTCGTGCTTTATGTGGGCGAGCAGGCAGATCTCGACCACGTCACGTCGCACGTGCAGGTCGTTGTCGCAGACGTGGCCGCCGCGGTCGCGCCTGCCTGCGCAGGCATAGGCGCGGGTATTGGCCATGACGTAGTTGGCGCCGCACACGCCGCACTTGAGGAGGCCTGAGAACAGGTATTTCGGCCTGCGGCCGCCTGTGCCCTTGCCTGCCTGCCGGCGTGCGCGGCTCTGGTGGCGCGTTTCCTCGAGGCGGGCCCGCACCCGATTTGCGAGGTCCTCGTCCACGATGCGCAGTTCCGGCATGTCGTGGATAACCCATTCGCTCCGTGGCTGCTCGATGCGCCGGCGCTTGCCGGTGTCCGGATCCTTGATCCACTTGCTGCGGTTCCAGATGTATTTGCCGAGATACAGCGGGTTGTTGAGGATGCCGACGCCACTGCGGCGGTCGCCGTAGATGGCTGTGCGGCACCAGCTCCCCGAGCGCGGCGCTGGCACGCCCTGGCGGTTGAGTTCCGAGGCGATCCACATGGGGCTTTTGCCGTCGGCGTACCAGCGCCAGATCCGGCGCACCACCTCGGCCTGCTCAGGGTCGATCTCGCGGCGCACGGCGACAACCAGCGGCCGGCCGAGCCGGTCGGTGCGCGTGGGGTCCTCGATGGGCACGTGGCGATAGCCATAGGTGCGGCCGCCGGCGTTGTGGCCCTTTAGGGCCTGGCCGGTGAGGCCTCGGTGGGTTTTCTCCCGCAGGTCGTCCAGGTACAGCTCGTTCATCATGTTCTTGACTGCGCGGTGTACCTTGCGGGTGCCGGCGGGATTGGCGCTGTCGTAGCCGTCGCTGACGGCGAGGATCCGGATCCCCCAGTATTCGAGCCTGCGGATGGTGCGCTCGCATTCCACCTGGTCGCGGGCCAGGCGGGAGAGATCGTCTATGAGCAGGGCCTGGAAACGGCCGGCCTCTGCGTCTTCCAGCATGCGCTGGTACTCCGGCCGGTCCAAGGTGGCGCCGGAGATGGCACGGTCGCGGTAGCGGTGTTCGATTGTCCAGCCGTGACGCTCGGCGGCGGTTTCGCAGTTGCGCTCCTGGTCGTCGATGGACGACGCGCGCTGGGCGTCTGAGCTGTAGCGAGCGTAGGTGGCGGCGATCATCGGGCGGCTGCGGTGCTGGGAGATGGCCGATTCTGTTGCCGTGCTTCGGCTGCTGTCAACCTGGCATCGCGCTCCCTGGCCGCGACCAGCTCGTCAACTGCGCGCCGGGCGAGCAGTTCGATGAGCCGGATGTGGTCTGGGGTGAGCGCCACGGTCAGGCCTCCTGCGTCTCCGGCGCGATGAAGGCCTCCCATGCCTCGCGCAGCAGCTCTGGCGGCTCGAGGCGATCGCCGTCTTCGACGATGCGCTCGACGAGCTCGTCGGTGTTCAGCTTGCCGAGGCGGGGGCGGTCGTCCTCGTCGTACACGCCCATTTCGATGAGCAGGTCCACCAGCTC
>Ga0256841_1000352_pt1 | contig 49231 bp, 47 predicted proteins | sample 356308metaG_FD_185971 | JGI IMG/M metagenome (GOLD analysis project Ga0256841, IMG submission 185971) | Hydrothermal vent microbial communities from Mid Atlantic Ridge, Atlantic Ocean - 356-308 | ecosystem: Environmental > Aquatic > Marine > Hydrothermal vents | place: Atlantic Ocean: Mid...
ATTTCCACTCAAGCCCACCCAGCTCAAGGCTCTGATCAGGCTCCCGCCTCAGACCTTGACCTAAAATCCGCGCTGCGGCCAAGGCTGTGAGAAATTCGGGCTAGCCCAGCGCGTCCCGCACTTTTTCCAGTTTGGCGCGCACTTCGCCCGCCAGCTGTTCCACACCGGCCTGTTCAACCAGACCCAGCACTGCATTGGGATCCATGAAGGCAACCGTAACAGCGCCGTCGTCTTCCTCACGCACCACGACATTACAGGGCAGCAGCAAACCGATATCCGGATCGGCATTCAGCGCCTGGTTGGCGAGTTTGGGGTTACAGGCACCGAGAATGGTGTAGGGCTTACGGTCCACGTCAATCTTTTTCTTCAGGGTTGCCTTGACATCGATTTCTGTCAACACGCCGAAACCCTCGGCTTTCAGCGCTTCCGTAACCTTGTGGATGGCGTCGTCAAAGCCGCCGGATACCTGCACACTAAATCCATACATGGTCGTTCTCCCGTGTAAGTGAGGTGCGCAATTGTACTTGATCCGGCGGGTGTCTGTAGCCCGGCAATCGCGTACGATACGCCGGTGAATGCTGCACAGGCCCGCTACTGGAAAGACCCGCTGTTTTTTGCCGCTCTCGGCGCGGCGCTGCTGTACTGGGGTGTACTCTACCTGCTGGTCCGGCCTGCACCCGACCCCGCCTGGCCGTTACGCGAACCGCTGCGCTTTCTCTACCCGGCCCTGCTCTACCCGGTGGTGGAAGAAATGATCTTTCGCGGTTACCTCCAGGAACTTGCCCACCGGCACCTGAAACCCTGGCGGCTCGGCCCGCTCAGCCACGCCAATATCCTGACCAGCCTGCTGTTCACGGCATTGCACTTTATCCACCACCCGCCCCTGTGGGCGGCAGCGGTGCTGGTACCGTCCCTGCTGTTCGGGTTTTTCAAGGATCGCAGCGAGCGCCTGGGGGCACCGATCGCGCTGCATGTCTTCTACAACAGCGGCTATTTTCTGCTGTTCACCCAATAAAAAGGAGCCCGCAGGCTCCTTTTTCCAGGCCGCTGCCGGCGCTTACAGCTTGCCGAGTGGCCGGGTGAAGGTGTATGCGGCCGGCTCGGCAACCAGCGTGGTCGCCGATTCGCCCGTGTTGCCGCCCAGTGCACTGAATGGCAGGGTGATAATAAAGGTTACCGTGGTCACCACCGTGCTGACCAGCATGAACGGCCGCACCAGGAACGCATCGGCCATCATCATGCCACCGCTCGGCTCTTCGCTGTCGACCATGTAACCATAGGAATTCGCACTGGCGGTCATCGGCAAGCTCAGCGTGGTCATGGTCAACACGCAAACCATAAGATAACTGGCCAGTTTTTTAGTGATTATCTGCATGATCTGTGTCTCCTGTTGAACATGCCCCAGTCGGGTGTATCAAGTATAGGCTAACCGGACAGCGAAATCGGGGCCGTGGTGCACCGGGTTCGCCGCATCCCGCGTCCTGGGACCTTATCGGCCACCGTAGCGGAAATTTGATGAATTCAGTCACAATTCGGGCGCGCTACCGCAAACGGGCGGCTTGTACCTGATTTACCCGGAAAAATCCGTTAGCCGCTGGAGTGCCTCCCGGTACTTTTCCGCGGTCTGACGAATAATCCTGTCCGGCAGGGACGGCCCTGGCGGGGTTTTGTCCCAGTCCAGGGTCTCCAGGTAATCGCGCACGAACTGCTTGTCAAAACTGGGGGGACTGACCCCCACCCGGTATTCCGCTTGCGGCCAGAAGCGGGAGGAATCCGGGGTCAGCACTTCATCGATCAGGACCAGGCCACCGCTGTTGTCCAGGCCGAATTCGAACTTGGTATCGGCGATGATGATGCCCCGCTGCAGGGCGTAGGCGGCGGCTTCGCGATACAGCTTCAGGCTGATGTCCCGTACCTGTGCGGCAATCGTTGCACCCAGCAGCGCCTCGGTGTGACTGAAATCGACATTTTCGTCGTGGCCGCCCACCTCCGCCTTGGTGGAGGGTGTATAGATGGGCTCCGGCAACTGCTCGGCCAGCTGCAGTCCGGCGGGCAGCCGGATACCACACACGGCGCCGCTGGCCTGGTAATCCTTCCAGCCGGAACCGATCAAATAACCTCGCACTATGGCTTCTACCGGCAAGGCCTCGAGTTTGCGCACCACAATGGCGCGCCCTTCCACCTGGGCGCGCTCCTGCGCGTCCGGCAGCACCGTTGCCAGCGGCATGTCCGCCAGGTGGTTCGGGACCAGGTGACGGGTTCGCTCGAACCAGAAATTGGCAACGGCTGTCAGTACCGCCCCCTTGCCCGGGATCGGGTCCGGCAGCACCACGTCAAACGCCGACAGCCGGTCAGTGGTCACGATCAGCAGGTGCTCCTCGCCAACGGCGTAAATGTCGCGCACCTTGCCGCGCGCCAGCAGCGGCAGGCTGTCGATTCGGGATTCGTACAGTATTTCCAGCATAGCGATCTCCACGGCAGGGACGCATTGTACCGGTGGCGGGCGCCCGATGCAGTGGTACAATGCGCGTTTCCTCAAACCCGGGGGCAGGTATGGGACCCAGGAAAATCGGCCTGGTAATGGGCAGCAACAGCGACTGGGACGTCATGCAGGCGGCCGCGCAACAGCTGGAACACTTCGGGGTGGAGTTCGAGGCGCGCGTGGTATCGGCCCACCGGACACCCGACCTGCTGTTTGAATACGCGGCCAGTGCGCGGCAACGCGGCCTGGCCTGCATCATCGCCGGGGCGGGCGGTGCAGCCCACCTGCCGGGCATGCTGGCGGCCAAAACCACCCTGCCGGTGCTGGGCGTCCCGGTTCCCTCGCGTCATCTCAAGGGTATGGATTCCCTGCTCTCCATCGTGCAGATGCCCAAAGGCGTGCCCGTCGCTACCTTTGCCATCGGCACTGCGGGCGCAGCCAATGCGGCCCTGTTTGCGGTCAGCCTGCTGGCCAGCGAAGACGCCGGGCTGGCCGCGCAACTCGACGACTTCCGCGCCGCGCAGACCGACATGGCGCTGCACATGGAGCTGCCCCCGCAACCGTGATCCTGCCCGACTCCACCCTCGGCGTGCTGGGTGGCGGCCAGCTCGGGCGCATGTTCTGCATGGCGGCACACAGCATGGGCTACCGGGTATGGGTGCTCGACCCGGACCCCGACAGCCCGGCCGGTGCAATCGCCGATCGACACCTGCAGGCCCGCTACACCGACCATGCCGTGCTGGAAGACATGGCCGAACACTGCGCGGCCGTCACCACCGAATTTGAAAATGTGCCGGCCGAGACGCTGGAATTCCTGGAAGCACACACCCGGGTCCGGCCGGGTTCGCGCGCGGTTGCCATTGCCCGCGACCGCATCCTCGAAAAAACCTTTATCCGGGAACAGGGGCTGGCAACCGCGCCGTTCTTTGCCATCCAGACCAGCGATGACCTGCAGACAGCCTGCGCCGGTCTGCGGATGCCGGCGCTGCTGAAAACCGCGCAACTCGGTTACGACGGCAAAGGCCAGTTTGCAGTCAACAGCCCGTCAGACGCCGGGCAGGGTTTTCGGCAACTGCAGCAAGCACCCTGTATCCTGGAGGAACGTGTCGACCTGGCGCTGGAATTCTCGGTGATCCTGGCGCGCAGCGTCCAGGGCGATATCGCGGTCTACCCGCCGGGCGAGAATGTACACGTCAATGGCATACTGGATACCACCTGCGTACCGGCAGGCATCGGCACAGACACGAAGACGCAGGCTGAAGCCATGGCCGTCAGGCTCGCAGAGGCCATGCAGTACTGCGGTGTGCTGGCGGTTGAATTTTTCCTGACCCGGGACGGGCAGCTGCTGATCAACGAAATGGCTCCGCGCCCGCATAACAGCGGGCACTACACGCTGGATGCCGCACTCACATCCCAGTTCGAACAGCAGGTGCGCAGCCTGTGCGGACTGCCACCGGGTTCCACTGAACTGTTGTCCCCGGTGGTGATGGTGAACGTACTCGGCGACCTGTGGGAACAGGGTACACCCTGCTGGGAACGGCTGTTCGCGCATCCCGGGGTGAAACTGCACCTGTACGGGAAACACCTGGCGCGAAGCGGCCGCAAGATGGGGCACTATAACTGCCTGGCAAAAGACCCGTCCGCAGCGCAGGATCTTGCACAGGAAGTCCGCACGGCGCTTGCTCCGGAGCAGCGCTGAAACGTGCAGGTAAGCCCGGCATCGCGCCGAAGGGCGGCGCTCCTGCGAAGGGAGACTGCGCGTCAACCCGCTGGAGCGCTCTCCTGCAAACGCTGGAGCGTCGGCAGGTTCAGCATCTGCGCCGACTCCTCGCACACGAAGGCCCGGAAACCCTGTGCCGCTGCCGACAGGCGTTTGCCGTTGCGGTGCATGATGTACCAGTTACGCACGATCGGCAGCTCGACCACGTCCAGGATCACCAGTCGTTTCAGTTCCAGCTCCATTTCCAGGGTGTGCAGGGACAACAGGCCCAGGCCCAGGCCGGCCTCGACACCCTGCTTGATGGCCTCGGAACTGCTCATCTCCATGGTCGATGACAACGACAGGCCGTGCTCGACAAAAAACCGTTCCGTGGCCGAACGCGTACCGGAACCTTGTTCGCGCACCAGGAACGTCTCCTGCTGCAAGCGTTCCAGCGGAATCCTGGCTTGGCCAGACAGCGGGTGTGCGGGCGGCGCAATCGCCACCAGCGGGTTCTCCATGAAGATCGTTGCCACCAGGTCCATGTCCTCCGGCGGCTTGCCCATCACCACCAGGTCGGTGTTATTGTCGGACAGGGCGTGCAGCAGGCCTTCCCGGTTGGTGACGTCCAGGCTGACCTGGACACCGGGGTAACGGCGGCAGAACTCCGCCAGCAACTGTGGAACGAAATAGTTGGCCGTACTGGCAACGGCAATATGCAAGCGGCCCCGTTCCAGCCCCCGCATTTCATCGAAAACCAGGCTGGCCTCTTCCAGAGTGCCCAGGATAGAGCGCGCATAGCGCTCCATCTCCTGGCCTGCCTCGGTGAGAAAAATCCGTTTGCCCACCTGCTCAAACAGGGGCAGGCCCGTCCCTTCCTCCAGCTGTCGAACCTGCATGGAAACGGCCGGCTGGGTGAGGTGCAGCTCGCTTGCTGCGCGGGTAAAGCTCAGGTGCCGCGCCACGGCTTCGAAAATGGTCAGCTGGCGAAGGGTTAGATTCATAGGAACGAACCTTATGATGGCCCATAGTACAATAAGATTTTCTTATTGTATCCCTTCAGCCCGCCGCCAGCCAGCAGACTGACTCCCGCCCGCGCTACTTGAGTTTTTCGATTTTCAGCGCCTTCAGTATGTATTTTTCGTAAATCGGTTCGGACGTGCCCTTTTTCATTTTGCGAATGAAATATTTTTCAAAGGCAATCTTGGCCAGGTGCACCCACTTGCCCTTTTTGAACCAGCTGACGTTCCGTGGCGGAATCTGCGGGCAGGCTACAAAAGCTGCACCGGTATCACCCATATCGGCGAGACAGATCGCGTTCCAGGTTCCCGTGTGGGTCGGCTGCTGGCCGGACAGCTCCTGCTTTATATTCTGCACCAGCGCCGTCACCATGGTTTCGATCATGTAACCGGTTTTTGGCGCGCCGCTCGGCACCGGTGTCGCCTCCACCGGCGGGATGGCCACACAGACACCGGCGGAATAGATGTTGGGATAGGTCGGGTTACGCTGGTTGTCATCGATAATGACAAAACCGCGCGGGTTGCACAGCCCTTCCACGTTGGCCACGGCGTCCACCCCCTTGAAGGCCGGCAACATCATGGAGTAACTGAATTCGAGTTCGTGCGCTTTCTTTACTTCACCCTCGTCGTTCAGTTCATCAAAGATCATCTTGCCGGCTTCGACCCGGGAAACTTTCGCATTGGTTACCCATTTGATGTGGCGACTGCGCAGTTCGGACTCCAGCATGCCGCGCGAATCCCCCACACCACCGAGACCCAGGTGACCGATATAGGGCTCGGAAGTCACAAAGGTCATCGGCACCTTGTCGCGGATACCGCGTTTGCAAAGATCGGTGTCGAGGATGAAAGCAAACTCGTAGGCCGGACCGAAGCAGCTGGCGAAAGGCATGGCGCCCACCACGATCGGTCCGGGGTTTTTGACAAATTCCTGGTACGCGTCCCAGGCGCGTTCCGCGTGCCCGATGGTACACACGGACAGCGTATGGCCGTCAGGACCGGAGCCTTCTACTTCCTCGAAAGACAGCTTCGGCCCGGTGGTAATCACCAGGTAGTCGTAATCCACCGTGGTCCCACCGGCGAGTGACAGGCTGTTGGCCTTTGCATCGATCGCGGTAACCGTATCCGCAATGAACTGGATACCCTTTTTTTCCAGGTAGGGGCGTATGGGCAGGGTGGTATCTTTGGCCGTGCGCCAGCCAACGGCCACCCAGGGATTGGAGGGTACAAACTGAAAAGACTCACTGGCATTGATCACAGTGATAGTATGCTCTTTACCCAGCGCTTCGCGCATTTCGTATGCGCACGGCATACCACCTGTACCGGCACCAAGAATTACTATATCAGCCACGGGAACCCTCCTGAATTTCGATAACCTGAAAAGATAATGCCTGCTGGCCCCTGGTTAGCATTCTCATTCCAGGAACAAAGCACCAGAATCTGCAACACCCGAATACAGCGCATCCATCATGGATAACAGTGTGAAACGGCGATGCGGGAAAGTATACCCCAGACCCGCAGTCAGGCCGAGAGGCTTTCCGTGGACACAGGTTCAGCGAGTCCTGCTGCGCACAACAGGACTCGCCCCTGCAATATTGTCAGCTCACCTGCATGTCAATCTGTCGGTGAAAGGGGCTTGCCCGGTTACGCGCTGCCACCGGGCAGGCATGGCCGGTTATGAAACTCCAGCTTGCGGCCATAGCGCCCGCACAGAAAACGCGTGAATGCCGCGTTGTCGATGCGTGCGCGATACCAGGAAGCCGGCTCGGAACCCAGTACGTGCCCCAGTGCTGCACGTATTACGCCGGCGTGCGCGATGACCAGCACGTGGCTGCCCCGGTACTCGCTGAAAACAGACTCAAGGGCCTCAGCAACGCGCGCACCGAACGACTCCAGCGATTCGGAACCGCGTGGCCGGTTGTGCTGCGGGTCCTGGTAGAAAGCCCGGTATTCCGCTTCGTCACGCGCCATGATCTGTTCGGCGCTCAAACCTTCCCAGTCACCCAGGCCGACTTCGCGGAAACGCGCGTCAACCTCCACCGGCAAACCGTAACGCTCCTGCAACGCTACCGCGAACGCGTGGCAGCGCTGCATGGGTGAAGAGACCAGCCGGGACCAGGGCACATTGTCGCCTACGGCATCCCACATCTGTTGCCAGCCAGTATCGCTTAACGGGTCGTCAACACCGTGCCCGCGAAAACGACGTCCACCGACCGGCTCGCCGTGGCGGATGAAATCAATGATGGTGTCTGCCACCGGTCTACCTGGTCAGCGCCATGAACAGCTGCGGCAGTTTTTCGGGCAGCCGTTCGACCCGGTCAATCACAGTGTAGCTTTTTCCGAAGATGTCACTGACATACTCGTCGGCGCGTGGGTCGAGCGATATACAGTGCGTGTAGATGCCTTTCTGGTCCAGTTCCTGCACGGCCTTGTGTGCATCCTCGATCAACAGGCGGTCGTCACTGGTATCGACATCGGCGGGTTCACCATCGGTCAGGATCAGCATCAGTTTCTTGTCGGCCTGTTGCGCTTCCAGGTAGTGTGCCGCATGGCGCATGGCAGCGCCCATGCGGGTCGAGTAGGCGGCATCCATCGCTGCCAGCCGGCCCTTGACTTCGTCTCCCCAGTGCTCGCGGAACCCTTTGAAGTGCAGGAAGCGAACATCATGCCGGGTATTGGAATGAAACCCGGCGATAGCAAACGAATCGCCCAGTTTCTCGATCGCCCAGGCCAGCAGGGAAACGGCTTCCTGGCTGAGTTCCAGGATACTCTGCTCACAGCCGTCCGGTATCTCGTTGACGGACTCGGACAGGTCCAGCAACAGGGTAACCGCCAGGTCGCGGCTGTCGTGACGGTGACTCATATTGATGCGCGGGTCCGGCTCGGCACCGCACTTGTAATCGATCAGCGAACGAATCGCAACGTCCAGGTCCAGCTCGCTGCCTTCTTCCTGGTAACGGATGCGCACCAGGTTCTGGGGTTTGAGCATTTCCAGCATCTGCCTGAGGCGTTTTGCCAGCGCACTGTGCTTGCGCAGCAGCTGGTCGATGTCGCCCGGATTGCCCTGCGGATGCAGGACTTCATAGACACTCACCCAGTCGGGACGAAAGGTTTTGGTGTTGTAATCCCACTCGGGATAGTGTCGCGGAGGCAAGCCTTCGGTCTCGACTTCCTCCATCGGCACATCGCGGTCATCCTCGAAGGCTTCTTCCTCGTCACCTTCCTCGATGAATTTCCACATGTGGCGGTTATCGTCGCGGTACTCGACCTCGGTATCCTCGAAACGCACATTGGGCAACAGGTCACTCTGCCGGCGCGTGCGGGCAATGAAGGACACGGCCAGCCCGGCCACCTCGGCAGTACTGGACTCACCCGCCTGCATCAGTTCGTGAAAACGCGCAGCGAACTCAAGCACATCTTCGTTCCTGTACGGGTGCCGGTCATCCAGGATGGCGCGCGACAGCATGGCGAGCCGGTGGCGTATACAGGATTCCTTTTCTGAATCACAGGCAGCTTCTTCCGGCTGCGGGTGCAGAGCCTGGAAAATCCTGCGCATACCCGGAAAGCGGCGCATGATCAGCGCCTCCACGCGCGAATCTTCCAGCAACTCTATGGCAACACGCTGAAAGGGACTGTAGTTATCCGCGATGATCGCTGTAGTCCAGCGCCGGTGGCCGGCAATGTGGGCGAGTACGGCGCGATAGCGATCAATACCCCGGATACCTGCGTAGTCATCATAGACATCCGGAACCCGGATACCGAGACGGTCATAGTAGGGCATGGGCTTACGCAGGGTATCGAAGGCCAGCGAGTAAGGCACCAGGTATTCGGGGTCTTGCCACAGTCCACGCAGGTACAGGTCCAGCTTGCGTTCGTGGTCGGCAAACAGCGTGCCGTGACGCTCGCGCTGCAGCATGGCCCGGCTGTCGGCGGACTGCAGCGAGAAAAAGTCGCGCTGGCGGTCCGGGTTGTCTGAATAGTTGCGGATACCGTACTCCAGCCAGTTTTTCAGTCCTTCCAGGGACAGCTGGTTCAACAGGTACGGCACCTGGTTGAGAAAATCGGGCAGGCCCGGACTGGGGATGGTGGTATGAAAACCGTGTATAGACCCCGTGGTGCGTTCCATGAAATCGAACACCAGGTCCAGGTAGTGCTGCATCTGTTCACGACTGCCAAGACGGCGTGCCGCTTCCAGGAGTGACTGCAGGAAAGGCAGGATGGAGTTACCGTTGGGGCTGCGCGACATCTTCCATACGCACTGTGAAACCGTCGACAGCATGCTTTCACCCAGCAGGCGGGCGACTTCCGGCATCTCCTCCAGGTACACCAGCACCGGCTCGAAACCGCGACCGATCATGCACACCAGCGACGCACCTTCCAGGTAGTCCCGGATGCCCTGCCCGGAGAGCAGCGCAACGGCTTCGTCCATGCAATCCGGGAAGACGTCGTCGAGCTGCTCGAAGTTGCACTTGAGCTGTTCCCGGTAGACCGAAAGATCAGTGTTCACGGCTGTGCACCTGCCGGCAGCGGCCGTAATATGTCGCTTGCCGCGTGTCTTTATGCAAAAACCGCATCGATAGCATGATCCAGCGTGGCACGGATATCGGCGTCGTCGGTAATGGGGCGCACCAGCGCCATGCGGCAGGCATCCGCCGCTGTTACCTCACGCTTCATCAGGTTGGCCGCATACACCAGCAGGCGGGTGGATATGCCTTCGTCCAGGCCGTGCCCCTTCAGGTTGCGCGCAGCGTGCGCAATCTTTACCAGCTTGTCGGCGATAGCCTCATCCACGCCGGTCTCCTTGCGCACAATGGAAGCTTCCACGCCGCTGTCCGGGTAATCGAAATCGAGCGCGGAAAAACGCTGCTTGGTGGACTGCTTGAGATCTTTCATCAGGCTCTGGTAACCGGGGTTATAGGAAATCACCAGCTGGAAATCGGGGTGTGCATCCACCAGCTCGCCCTTTTTGTCCAGCGGCAGCACACGCCGATGGTCGGTGAGGGGATGAATCACAACCGTTGTGTCCTGCCGTGCCTCGACGATCTCGTCGAGATAACAGATCGCACCGATGCGGGCCGCCACTGTCAGTGGCCCGTCCAGCCAGCGGGTACCGTCGGCATCCAGCAGGTAGCGGCCGACCAGGTCCGAAGCCGTCATGTCCTCGTTGCAGGCCACGGTGATCAGCGGCTTGCCGAGCTTCCAGGCCATGTACTCAATAAAACGGGATTTTCCGCACCCGGTCGGCCCCTTGATCATCACCGGCATGCGCGCCGCATAGGCAGCTTCATACAGCTCCGTTTCATTGGACTGCGGCTGGTAAAAGGGTTCGGACTTGATAGTGTATTGCTCGGTATCACTCATCGTTTCAATGGGGTCAGACTCGATTGATCTTAACCCCTTCTCCTGTAATTAAGCTGGCACCGGGATCGATCGAGTCTGACCCCATTGAAACATTGAAACTGCAGGAGCGGGCTTGCCCGCGAAGCGGGGAGAGTCACACGCCTTGTTCGCGGGCAAGCCCGCTCCTGCAGAAAAAAAGCCCCCGTAGATGCGAGGGCTTTTTTACATCCGCAAACCAGTAAAACCGGCTTACTTGTGTACACCCAGCTTGTCGCGCCAACCCGGGTACAACATGTCAGCGTCACCGGGGAAGGACTCAAACGCACGCGCGAATTCCTTATGATCCCTGGCGAAATCGATCGGGTCGGCACCGGCCTTCCAGCACTCGTAGGCCTGGCGCAGGGAGATCGCACCGGCAGCCGGGCTGTCGATGTGGCCATAGGAACCGCCACCGGCCGTGTTGATGACGTTGCCGTGGCCCAGGTTCTCGAAGAAACCGGGCAGGCGCAGCGCGTTCATGCCACCGGAGATGATCGGTGTAGTCGGCTTCATGCCATACCATTTCTGGTAGTAGACCGGCCCCTGGCATTCGTCGCGTTCGATCATGTACGCAATGATCTTGTCGTCGTGACCACCTTCCATTTTACCGTAACCCATGGTGCCGACATGGATACCGGAAGCACCCTGCAGACGGGCGATCTTGGCCAGTACATAGGCGGTATACCCGCGCCTGGAAGAAGGCGAGGTGATCATGCCATGACCGGCACGGTGGTAGTGCAGGTACTGGTTCGGGTACTGGCGACGAGCCGTAGTGATCATACCGGGACCACCCACGAAACCATCGACCAGGAAAGCCACCTTGTCAGCATCTTCGCCAAAGGTCTCCAGGATGTAATCCGCGCGGGCGCACATTTCAAAGTGGTCGTCAGCGGTGATGTTGGCCGAAAACAACTTGGCCTGGCCGGTTTCATCCTGGGCACGCTTGAGCGCATCGGCGACCAGCGGAATCACCTTCTTGGTGGGACAGAATACCTGGTTGCCCTGGGGTTCGTCGTTCTTGATGAAGTCGCCACCCAGCCAGAACTGGTAGGCCGCTTCGGCGAAAGGCTCGGGACGCAGGCCCAGCTTGGGCTTGATGATGGTACCGGCGATGTAACCGCCATCCTTGAGCGGACGGTCGAGGATACGCCACAGGTCCGTGATATCCTTCGCCGGGCCGTCGAACAGCTGAATCGCGCGCGGCGGGACAAAGAGATCGATCATCTGACCGTGGGCTATATCGCCCATGCCCTGGTTGTTACCGATGGCCATGGTCAGGAAGGACACGATCATCATGCGACCATCAGTGATATTACGGTCGAACAGCTCCAGCGGATAGGCAATACGCATATCCTCGTTGGCTTCGTCGATGTGGTAGACCAGCGCATCAACGCCCTTGGTGAAATCGTCGGTCGTACAGACTTCCACGTTGGTGCCGGTGGAGGACTCAGCCGCAAAATGGGAAGCGGCTTCAAGGTAACCATGGCCGCTTGCCGGCTTCATCTTGTAAGCAACAAGAATATGGTTACCGCCCGCGATCAGGTCCTCTTCTTTGAGGCTGAGATCGGAATAACGCTGGGATTGGTCGAGAGCCATGCTAGTTCTCCTCGCAGATTGACAATGTAAAAAACCGGTTTGTTGATCAACCCGGGAAAATGCACCGTGACCAACAGAAGGGCGGTACTTTACGTTCTGCGAGCAATAAATAACACTCAGGGTTTTTGATTGTTACCATAAATATTTACTTATGGGAAAACTCCGTTCGGTCAGGATGCGGCCGGATCCTCGTTATCCACCCCCATTTCTTCGCGTAATGCGCGCTGTTCCCTGCGGCGCTGAACCAGTTTTTCTTCCGCATCCGCCTTTTTCTCAATGGATTCCTCGGCAAACATGACCTGGCGGATCATCCGGTCACCGAATTTCAGCAGCGCCAGATCGTCCTCCATCAGCTCCCTGCGGGTGGCCTCATCGATCACAAAGCTCTGGCTGAAACCCTCGCTGTCCACGAAAGCGCGAAAGCGGTCCATGTCATAACAGGCCATAAAGAAGAACTGCAGGCTGGTTTTTGACAGTTTGCCGATCGAGGGGCCTGCCGACTTCATTTTCAGGATCAACTGCCGCCAGGCACGCCCCTGCTCGTCATACTCTATCAGCCCCTGCTCCTTACGGTATTCACCGATGGTGATCTCGCGGTCTTCCAGGTGGCCCTTGCAGTGATCTTCCTCCACCAGCGCATAGGATGCGCGGTCAAAGTTCTCGTCGGCGCGGCGCATGGACAACAGGCCGACCGGGTAGTAGCGACAGGCAGTCGGCCGGTCTTCGTAGACACTGCAACCCTCTTCCGTCATGAACTGGCAGGCAGTCCCGCCTTCCACCGGCTTGTATTTCACACCGGCAATGCTGTTGGCGGCAAACTCGAACGGGATGGTGTATTTTTTCAGGAATTCCGATGCAGTCAGGCCCAGGCGCTGCTTGAGACGAATGATGTCATACGGGGTGAGCGTGATATCGATGTTGCTGCAACAGGCGTTAAAACATTCGATCCCCTTGTAACACCGGAATTTGATGACATGGTCTTCATCAAAGGTTTTCGGTGTCACGGGACTGGGTTCAAACGGTGACTCTCCGATATTGATTTCCACATCGGCCATAGCGGCATACCTCTGCATCATAGTATTGAATGTCGGTGGATCGGCTAGGATACCACGAGTCCGCACACCCGAATCAGCCACGGAAAACGCGGAAAATAAAAAAAGCCCGGACACCTGAAAGGCACCCGGACTTCCTGATCAAGCTACTGTTCAGTAAGACTTACTTGAACAGCTTGCTCTTGTCGACCAGATCCACGTGCTGGCGCTTGAAGCAGGTCCACTTCTTGGACTCGCGATCGTAGATCGAGTTGACGAAGCACTTCCAGTTCTCCTCGTCGACCAGGTTGTAGTCGGCGCGGTAGTAGAAACCCGGGTAGCGGGATTCTTCACGGAACTCGATGTGCTTCATGTGGGCTTCAGCCGTAATGATGCGGTGGTAGTTCTCCCAGGCACGCAGCAGTTCGTGCAGGTCCTTGGCGCGCATCTTCTCGGCATCTTCCTTCAACATGTCGAGCTTCTCACCGGCGACTTCCAGCATCTTGCCGTTGGTCTGGTAGTAGGTTGCAACACCGGCCACGTACTCGTCCATGATCTTCTGCAGGCGGAACTGCAGCATCTTGGGCGTAATGTAGTTCGGGTTGATATCGATCGCTGTGGAGTAATCCTTGTGCTCCAGGAAGTTCCTGACCGGCTTGTAGATCTCGGCCACCAGGTCATCCACGGAATCCGCCAGTTCCGGCTTCAGGTCCGGGTTGTCCAGGCAGTACTTGACCATGGACTTGGCGCACATGCGACCTTCAGCGTGAGAACCGGAGGAGAACTTGTGACCGGAGGCGCCCACGCCATCACCGGCAGTGAACAGGCCCTGGACCGTCGTCATACCGCGGTAGCCCCAGTTCCAGCCCTTCGGCAGGTGATCCGGAACGCCGGCCTCACCTTCATCCGTCGGCGCACCGACATCGGTAGGACCGGAGACCCAGATGCCGCAGCAACCGGAGTGGGAACCCAGCAGGTAGGGTTCGGTCGGCATCAGCTCGGAGTTCTTCTTCTCCGGCTCGATGTTCTCACCGACCCAGATACCACACTGGCCAACACACATGTCGAGGAAATCTTCCCAGGCTTCTGCTTCCAGGTGCTTCACTTCGCGCGGCGACAGGGTTTCGCGCAGGTTGGCGAGTGCGGTCACGGTGTCCATGTAGATCGGACCGCGGCCTTCACGCATTTCCTTCAGCATCAGGTGGTTACGCAGGCAGGAAGCCGGAACGGCCGCCTGGCCATAAGGAGGATAATCGTCCAGCATCTCCTTGTTGCGATCCATGTACACTTCTTCGAAGGCGTTGGTAGCCTTGGCCTTGAACAGCAGGAACCAGGCACCCACAGGACCATAACCGTCCTTGAAGCGGGTCGGTACGAAACGGTTTTCCATCAGCGTCAGCTCGGCACCGGCTTCAGCAGCCATTGCATAGGTCGAACCGGCATTCCACACCGGGTACCAGGCACGGCCCTGGCCTTCACCCACGGAGCGGGGACGGAACAGGTTGACGCAGCCACCGGCGGCCAGCAGGCAGGCCTTGAACTTGTAGACGACAACCTTGTGGTCACGAGTGGAGAAACCGACTGCACCGGCAATGCGGTTCTTGTCGTTCTTGTCGTTGACCAGCTTGACGATGAAGATACGCTCCTGGATGTTATCGATACCCAGCGCTTTCTTGGCGGCTTCCGCAACGATCCACTTGTAGGATTCGCCGTTGATCATGATCTGCCACTTACCGGAACGAACGGGCTTGCCGCCGTCCTTCAGCGGGGTCATGCCCTTGGAACCGTCGTGGCGTTCGCCGTTTTCGTCGGTCTTCCAGATCGGCAGGCCCCATTCCTCGAACAGGTGCACCGATTCGTCGACGTGGCGGCCCAGGTCGTAGGCCAGGTCGTCACGGGTGATGCCCATCAGGTCGTTGGAGACCATGCGGGCGTAGTCCGCCGGATCCTGCTCGGTGCCGATGTAGGTGTTGATGGCGGACAGGCCCTGCGCAACGGCGCCGGAGCGGTCCATTGCAGCCTTGTCGACCAGCTTGATTTTCAGGTCGGTGCCTTCGGCCCAACGCATGATTTCGAATGCAGCGCCGCAGCATGCCATACCACCGCCGATAAGAAGAATATCAACTTCTTCCTCGACGACTTCAGGATTTCCGAATTCTCCTGCCATTTGTAATTACCTCTAGTACTTGAATCTGAAAGTGAATACTGTTTCGCGGACCTTACAGGTTGATCAGCTCGCTGCGATCGCCTGCGCGGAAGCCGTTCTCCTGACAGAAGAAACCGATGTCTGCGATCTTGGACATATCCGCAGCGGGCTTGCCTGCGTAGGGATCGATGGAACCTTCCGGTGTGGTGCGGATCGGGAACTTGAAGCGCTTCATGGTGCCGTTGCGGAACTTGATGGTCCACATGATGGAGTCGGTACCACGCAGGGGCTGCACGGAGCCGCCCAGCGGTACGATATCGGCATAGTGACGGGCTTCGATCGCCTGCTGCGGGCAGATCTTCACGCAGGAGTAGCATTCCCAGCACTGCTCGGGCTCCTGGTTGAAGGCGCGCATGGCATGGCCGGTTTCAGAACCGTCCTTGTCCAGCTTCATGAGGTCGTGGGGGCAGATATACATGCAAGCAGTCTTGTCCTGGCCCTTGCAACCGTCGCACTTGTCTGTACGTACAAATGTAGGCATGGTTTCTCTCCGTTTTTACTTTACTTCAGTGATATATCATCCGCCGCCGGCTGCCCGGCAACGGTCTCTAGAGTCGTTATTTTGCCGAGTGACCCGACATCTTGATCTCGACCTTGTCTTCTTCCTTGATGCCGCTGTAATAGGCACGCAGGATTTCCAGCACTTCCGGACGCGAGAACTTGTCCGAAACGTCTTCACCCTCGGACAGCGCCTTGCGCAGCTTGGTACCCGACAGCAGGATGCGGTCCGGGCCTTCGTGCGGACAGGTCTTCATCGAAGCCATGCCGTCGCACTTGTTGCACCAGAAGGTCCAGTCGATCTTGAGCGGCTGGGTTTCCAGCGCATCCGCGTCGATTTCGTCGAAGATGGTGTGTGCGTCAAACGGGCCGTAGTAGTCACCGACACCGGCATGGTCGCGACCGACGATCTGGTGAGAACAGCCGTAGTTCTGGCGGAACAACGCATGCAACAGCGCCTCGCGCGGACCGGCGTAGCGCATATCCAGCGGGTAACCGGCCTGGATCACGGTGTTGTCGGAAAAGTATTTTTCAATCAGCGTGCCGATCGCATTACTGCGCACGTCGGCCGGAATATCGCCGGGCTTCAGCTTGCCCAGCAGGGAATGGATCAGAACACCGTCGAGGGTCTCGATGGCGATCTTGGCCAGGTATTCGTGGGAACGGTGCATCGGGTTGCGGGTCTGGAACGCTGCAATGGTCTTCCAGCCGCGCTTTTCAAACTCGGCACGGGTCTGCGCGGGTGTCATGAACTGGTCGCCGTACTGTTCGGGGAAACCACCCTGGGACAACACCTTGATCGGGCCGGCGAGGTTGACATCGCCCTGCTCCATGACCATCTTCACACCCGGGTGCTCCATATCCGTGGTCTTGTAGACCATCATGCACTCGTGTTTCTTGTCGATGCCGAATTTCTCGGTCACCTTCATGGTAGCCAGGATCTCGTCGCGCTCTGCATCATACAGCGCTACGTCGTCACCTTCGCTGATAGAATCCGCAGTGGCCTGATCGGTAGACAGGGTAACCGGGATCGGCCAGAACAGGCCACTGGCCATCTTCATGCCGTCGCAGACGCCTTCCCAGTCGGCGTGGGTCATGAAACCATCCAGCGGGGTAAAACCACCGATACCCATCATGATGATGTCGCCGGCTTCGCGCGAAGACACATTGACTTTGGGCAGTGATGCGGCGCGATCTTTTTCAGATGCAAGTGCATCGCCTTCGAGAAGCAGCGGCTTTAAATCGCCACCGCCATGGGGCTTCACTAAACTGGACATGAGACTCCTTACCAAGCTGGCTTATCTATATGTTATCCGCGCGCAAGCACGCCATTCCTGCCTCGCGACAGGGGGTGTAACCTTAATGATGTAAAGAGGGAAATCCAGTCAGTTAAATTTACTCCAGCATAAAGCCACCTTATTGTTTGGCTTTCAGGTTGCCATACTTTATAACCTATTGTATAAAATGAATTTATTAGAATACCTGACAAAAGTTGCAGGCCGCCCCGGCAGTGGATCGACAAGCCTCACGGCATAAAGTAGACAACTTCTACATTGGTGACCAGGCCGCTCAATAAAGGTGGCGAGCGCCTGTATCGGACCGGAATCGCCGTGGAGCGGCGAAGATCAACGCAAGGGAGACGCCGTGCATCATCAACAAGCAGTGCGCCGGGCCTGTGTACTGGCCTGCACCGGCTGGCTGTTCCTCAGCGCGGCACTGGCTCAGCCAGGCGCCGTTCCCGTCTCGGGCTGCGCCTCACCCGATGCCCTGGCGGTTGTTCCCGCGGCACAACTGCCGGCCTTGCTGGGCAAACCGGTACAGCAGGTCACACTGCTGCAGTACCGGGACAGCGAATTGTCACCGATCGTCACGCAGATCGATCAGCGGGACCAGGACGGACGTTACCTGCTGAAAGACGTGTCCGACCAGGACGGCCCTGCGCTGCTGGGTCCGGACGACGAAATCGTTTTCCGACTGTCCGATGGCGCAGCTCGCCTGCCAGCCGGGTTCCCACGGGCAGAATCGCTGGTTGAAATAGCCATCGGGGAAACCGGCTGGGTGTACGCCGGGTTGTCCGGGCGGGCGGCGCAGCCGCCTGCCCGGGCGCGGACCCGCTACCTGCCGGACACCGACAGCATCGAAACCGACGTGTACAAAATCGGCTTTGCAGAACGGCACCCGTTCCTCATCGACCGCTTTCAGTGGCGGCTCGACGACAGGCACTGGCACCCGAATTCGCTCGATGCCATGAAAATCCGCCACCAGGGGGTCATGTTCGGCTTCATCCCCTTCCGGCGCACGTCAAAGGATTACAGCTCCCGCCTGACCCGGGTGAAAACCGGCCCACTGCGGGTGATCCGCCGCACGGAAAACAGTGTCCGTATCTTCTGGCAGCTGAAAACACCGGCGCTCTACGTGGACTACGTGATGATGCCCGGCAGCTTTGTCATGGACACCATTGTGGATATCCCCTTCAACCTGGGCCTGTTTTTCAGCCATGTCGAAACATTGACAACGATCGACTGGCTCGATACACCGGGGTTGCCGCAACTGACCATTCGCTCACCGGCGGCAACCTCCGGCCTGCCAGTGAACGGACGAATGAGCCATGCAAAGACCCGCTTTAACCAGCTCAGCGATACCCGCTTTTCGGTACACAGTGCCTGGGGTTCGGTGTATGTACAGCTGGATATCCCGGATGATTTCCCGATCAAACCCTGGTTGTTCCTGAGTGACCGGGCCGATGTGATCGATCCGCCGGAGAACCAGCCCGGCCAGTTTGGCAATGTCGGCTACCGGACGACCGGCTGGGAAAACATCGATACCGAAGTCCATCACCTGAAGTTCACTACCTGTATGATTCCGGCAGACGTTCAGCAGGCGCCATAACCACCGGCCGCCTGGTGATTTCCGCAACAGGTCTCTACCGCGAGAAGCCAGCTTATAATTGTAACCTTTTGTTTTAACATACATTTAGTAATATCCCGTTTATTAGAATATTATGATATTTTATGACGGTTTCAGTAACGCTGATTGGCCAGGGTCTACACTGGTCCAGTACATTGCCCGGTCTTTTGACCCGCACGGCCACTCACCAGGGATCGCACCATGTCCAGACCTATTCACGACCCGCTGTCAAAAGAGCTCGATGAAGGCAGCCGTATAGAGGTTAAAAACACCACCTGCTACATGTGCGCCTGCCGCTGCGGGATTCGCGTCACCCTGCGCGATGGTGAGGTCCGCTACATCCAGGGCAACCCCGATCACCCGCTCAACAAGGGCGTGATCTGCGCCAAGGGTTCGTCCGGCATCATGAAACAGTACTCGCCGGCACGTCTCACCAAACCCCTGCTGCGCAAACCCGGTAGCGAGCGTGGCGACAACGAGTTCGAGGAAATCTCCTGGGACAAAGCCTTCGACCTGGTCAGCGAACGGCTCGCCGAAATCCGCGCCACCGACCCGAAGAAATTCGCCCTGTTCACCGGCCGCGACCAGATGCAGGCCCTCACCGGCCTGTTCGCCAGGCAGTTCGGCACGCCGAACTACGCCGCACACGGGGGTTTCTGTTCCGTGAACATGGCGGCCGGCATGATCTACACCATCGGCGGCTCTTTCTGGGAGTTCGGCGGTCCCGACCTCGACCGCGCGCGCCTGTTTGTCATGATCGGCACGGCGGAAGATCACCACTCCAACCCGCTGAAAATGGCGCTGTCAAAATTCAAGCGCCAGGGCGGCAAGTTCATTTCCATCAACCCGGTGCGTAGCGGCTACTCGGCCATTGCCGACGAGTGGATTCCCATCAAGCCCGGCACCGACGGCGCCCTGTTCCTGGCACTGACCAATGAGATCATCAAGCAGGGTTTGTACGACCGCGAGTTCCTGGTGAACTACTCGAATTCAGCCGAGCTGGTCAACATGGACCCGGACTCCAGCGAGTACGGGATGTTCGTGCGCTTCGAGGTACCGCCGGAAGAAGGCTGTTTCGACCCGCAGAACAAGTTGTGGTGGGACCGCGAGCTGAACAAGCCGATCTCCACCCACACCCCCGGCGCCGACCCCTACTTCCTGGGCGAATTCAAACTCGACGACGGCACACCGGTAAAACCGGCCTTCCAGCTACTGGTGGACCGGGTCAGGGAATACACCGCCGAATGGGCCTCCAGCATTACCGGCATCCCCGAGGCGACCATCAAGCGCCTGGCGCATGAAATGGCCATCACCGCGCGCGACGAAAAAATCGAACTGCCGATCCCCTGGACCGATACCTGGGGCAACGAACACGAATCGGTCACCGGCAACCCGGTGGCCTTCCACGCCATGCGCGGACTGGCGGCGCACTCCAACGGTTTCCAGACCATTCGTGCCCTGTCTATATTAATGAGTATTCTCGGTACCATCGACCGCCCGGGCGGCTTCCGCCACAAGGCGCCCTTCCCGCGCCCGATACCGCCCTGTGCGAAGACCCCCAACGACCCGCGCGCCGTACAGCCCGATACGCCACTGGACGGTATGCCACTGGGCTGGCCGGCCGACCCCGACGATCTGTTCGTCAACGATGACGGCTCGCCGGTACGCATCGACAAGGCCTTCTCCTGGGAATACCCGCTGTCGGTGCACGGCCTGATGCACAACGCCATCACCAATGCCTGGCGCGGTGATCCCTACAAAATCGACACGCTGCTGATTTTCATGGCCAACATGGCGTGGAACTCGTCGATGAACACCTCCGAAGTGCGCAAGATGCTCAATGACCGGGACGAAGACGGTGCGTACAAAATACCGTTCCTGATCGTGGCCGATGCCTTCCAGTCGGAAATGACCGCCTACGCCGACCTGGTGCTGCCTGACACCACCTACCTGGAACGTCATGACTGCATGTCCATGCTGGACCGGCCGATTTCGGAATACGACGGTCCCGTGGATTCAGTGCGCATCCCCGTGGTGCCGCCCAAAGGCGACTGCAAGCCTTTCCAGGAAGTGCTGATCGAACTGGGTTCCCGCCTGAAACTGCCCGCCTTCAGCAACGCCGACGGCAGCCGCAAATTCCGCGACTACCCCGATTTTGTTACCAATTATGAAACCACGCCTGGTTCCGGTATCGGCTTTCTCGCCGGCTGGCGCGGCAAGGGCGGCGAGAAGTTCATGAAGGGTGAGCCCAACCCGAAGCAGTGGGAGATGTACGAAAAAAACAACTGCGTGTTTCACTACGAGCTGCCCAAATCCTACCAGTACATGCGCAACTGGAACCAGGGTTACCTGGAATGGTCGAAGCGTCACAGCCTGACGCGCTACGTGGAACCGATCAACATTCATATCTATTCCGAAGTGCTGCAGAAGTTTCGCCTGGCTGCACAGGGAAAATCGGATGGCAAGCAGCCGCCGGAGCACCTGCGCAAGCGTATCGAAACCCACTTCGATCCACTGCCTTTTTATTCACAACCGCTGGAAGCAGAAGCATCCGACCTGCACAAATACCCGCTCAACGCCATTACCCAGCGCCCGATGGCCATGTATCACTCGTGGGATTCGCAGAACGCCTGGCTGCGGCAGATTCACACGTACAACTTCCTGTATGTAAATTCAAAGACCGCACGCAACGCCGGCATCGAAGACGGCGCCTGGATGTGGGTGGAGTCCATGCACGGCAAGGTACGTTGCCTGTGCCGCTATTCGGAAACCGTGGAACCCGGCACGGTGTGGACCTGGAACGCGATCGGCAAGGCCTCCGGTGCCTGGGGCCTGGACGGCGACGCCAACGAATCCGAGCAGGGCTTCCTGCTGAACCATATCATCAGCGAAGAACTGCCTCCCGGTGCGGACGGCGAACACCTGTCGAATTCCGACCCGATCACCGGCCAGGCCGGCTGGTACGACGTACATGTTCGCATCTACCCGGCGGGGGATGACGAACCAAAGATGTCTTCCCCGCAGTTCGGCACCCTGCACCCGCTACCCGGGCAGTCACAGGAAAAGAAACGCGGCCGCTGGCTGACCTATTTCGCCGGAAGAAAAAAATCTTGAACTTCAGAAACCACAACCGTCATTCCGGCGCATGCCGGAACCCGGAGTTTCAATGGGGTCAATGGGGTCAGACTCGATTGAAATGCCCAGTGTTTAATCAAGCTTTATGGATTCCGGCATGCGCCGGAATGACGAGGAACAGGCGTATTTTGAAACCCATTACAAAGATGACTCCGCAGAGGAAATACTGAATGTCACAACTGGCTCTGGTCATCGATCTGAACGTCTGCGTCGGCTGTCACGCCTGCGTGACCAGCTGCAAGGAGTGGAATACCTCCGGAACGGCCGGTTACATGGCGGATATGAACCCGTTCAGCAAGGACCCCACCGGCACCTTCTTCAACCGGGTGCAGACCTTCGAGGTCGGCGAGTTCCCGAACGCGGAAACCGTGCACTTTCCCAAGAGCTGCCTGCATTGCGAGGACCCGCCCTGCGTGCCCGTATGCCCGACCGGCGCCAGCTACAAGCGCGAGCAGGACGGTATCGTACTGGTCGACTACGACAAGTGTATCGGTTGCAAATACTGTTCCTGGGCCTGCCCCTACGGTGTTCGCGAACTCGACGAGCACCAGAAGGTCATGAAAAAGTGCACGCTGTGCGTGGACCGTATCTACGACGAATCACTACCGGAAAACGAACGCAAACCGGCCTGCGTGATGGCCTGCCCGACCAGCGCGCGCCTGTTCGGCGACGTCAACGACCCCGACTCGGAAGCCGCCATTGCCATCCGCGAACGCGGCGGCTACCAGCTGATGCCGGAGTGGGGCACCCGACCGGCCAACCATTACCTGCCGCGCCGCAAGACCCGTATCACCATCCACGATGACGAGCTGGTGCGAGTCGACAACCCGCTCAAAAAAGAACGCCAGCTGCCCATGCCGGACAGCGACGAACCGACACTCGACGATATCACTTCGTGGTAACCGGAGTTAGACCATGCACCCTGCCTTCTCTGTCGTATTCCTGACCACCCTGATCGGTGTCGGCCAGGGCCTGTTCCTGGCATTGTATACTGGCCAGCTGTATTCAGTGGTAAAAGTACTGCCGGTCCAGGATTCCGCCAACTTTTACGGACTCGGCAGCCTGATCGCTGTCGCCTTCCTCGCAGCCGGACTGTTCAGTTCCTTCTTCCACCTCGGCCACCCGGAACGTGCCTGGCGCTCCGCGGCACGCTGGCGCACTTCCTGGCTGTCGCGTGAAGTCATTGCGCTGCCGGCGTTCATGGGCATGACGGCGATCTACGGGCTGATCCATTACCTGGGCTGGAACCCGGTGCTGTTCACCTTTCGCGATACCTTTGAGGTAGACCTGTCGCTGCTGGTCGGTGCCGTCAACACCGCGCTGGCTTTCACACTGTTCCTGTGCACCGGCATGATTTATGCGTGTATCAAGTTCCTGCAGGAGTGGGCCACACCGCTGACCGTCGTCAACTACACACTGCTGGGTTCCGCCTCCGGTTTCATGCTGGCCACTGCGTTTGCCTCGCACCAGGGCTCTGAACTCACCGGTTTCTACGGCGGGTGGGCGATTATCCTGACCCTGGCCGCACTGCTTACCCGTATCTCCAGCCTGGTGCGCAATGCGCGCATCAAACACCACTCTACACTGCAGACTGCCATCGGCGTTCGTCACGCAAGAATCGAACAGAAGGCACAGGGCTTCATGTCCGGTTCCTTCAATACGCGCGAATTCTTTCACGCTGCATCACCGGCCGTTTTCAGGGCTATCAAGTGGTTCTTCCTGGTCACGGTGTTCCCGGCCCCGGTCCTGCTGCTGTCGCTGGGACTGACCGCCAATGTACTGTTCCTGTATGTCCTGGCCTTTGCCGTTCAGTATGCCGGCCTGATTGCCGAGCGCTGGTTTTTCTTTGCCCAGTCGAATCACCCGCAGAATCTGTATTATCAGACGGTTGGGTGATGCGGAGGTTGCCGGATACGCCAATTCGGGACGGTTCACGATTACGCTGATGCAGGTCAGTGTCATGCCCCTGCAAAAGATCCTATTGTTGGCTGTGGCAACCTGGACTATGCTCAAATCATGCAGCAGCTGATCGATCCCTTTGGACGGCCCATCGAGTACGTGCGCCTGTCGGTGACCGATCGCTGCGACCTGCGTTGCAGCTATTGCCTGCCGACCGGCTTCACCGGCTTCGGGGAACCGGAAGACTGGCTGACGCCAGGCGAGATCGAACGGGTGATCAGCGCCTTCGGTCGCCTTGGCGTGACGCGCCTGCGTCTCACCGGTGGCGAACCGCTGGTACGCAAAAACCTGCCCGAACTGGCCGCACGCCTTGCGGCGCTGCCGGGCATCGATGACCTGTCACTCAGCACTAACGCAACGCGCCTCGACAAATACGCCAACGCACTGATAGCCGCGGGGGTGTCCCGTATCAACGTCAGCCTGGACAGCCTGCGTGCCGACCGCTTCCAACAAATTACCCGGGGCAAGCTGGAAAAAGTACTCGCGGGTCTGATGGCGGCGAAAGCCGCCGGCTTCGCGCCGATCAAGATCAACATGGTGGTGATGGGCGGAGTGAACGATGACGAAGTCGAGGACATGGTTGACTTCTGTATCGAGCACGACTTTACGCTGCGCTTTATTGAAACCATGCCCATGGGCAGCACCGGGATATCCGCCAGCACGCACTATGTCAGCCTGCAAACCGTTCGCAGGCAACTGGAACAGCAATATGAACTGATTCCCGGTGTCATGCCCGGGGGCGGGCCGGCCCGCTACGTACGGGTTGCCGGCACAGAACTGCGTATTGGCTTCATCACCCCTATCTCGCAACATTTCTGCGCAAGCTGTAACCGGGTACGCCTGTCAGTGGACGGCACGATCTACCTGTGCCTGGGACAGGACGACAAACAGGAACTTCGCCCGCTGCTGCGCGCGGGCGCCACCGACCGGGATATAGAACAGGCGATACTCACAGCAGTCGCTCGCAAACCGGAGCGCCACGAATTCAGCGACAAACCGGAACAGATTGTGCGTTTCATGTCGGTAACCGGCGGCTGACACCGGGCCGCACCCACAATAACGGTCAACCACAACCCATAAACACCCACCCGCAGGAGCGGTCTCCTGCGGGTTGTCGGGTTTGCGCCTTTTCCGGTTCAGTTGGTACCGATAACCGCGGTCGGATCCACTTCACGCATGTCCGGCAATTCGTGGGCGATACCCTTGTGGCAGTCTATGCAGGTCTTGCCTTCTTCCAGCCCCTTCGAATGCTGTGACACCGCGCGCCGGCCCTGTTCGGCAAAGTCCATGTACTCGTAGTTGTGGCAGTTACGACACTCACGCGAGTCAGTGTTTTTCATGGCCTTCCATACGTGCCTGGCCAGCTCCAGGCGATGCGCCAGGAATTTCTCGCGGGTATCGATGGTACCCATGACCTTGTGGTACAGCTCGTTGGTCGCCTGGATCTTGCGCACCACCTTGTGCACCCATTCCTTCGGCACATGACAGTCCGGGCAGGTAGCGCGGACACCGGTACGATTGGAATAGTGGATGGTGTTCTTGTACTCCTGGAACACATTGTCATTCATTTCGTGGCAGGAAATACAGAACTCTTCGTTGTTGGTCATCTCCATGGCGGTGTTGAAACCGCCCCAGAAAATAATTCCCGATACAAAGCCGACCACCAGCAATGTACCCAGCGAGTATTTTACCGATGGGCGCCTGAGTACGCTCCAGAGCCCGCATATAAAACCCTTGCACCGGTTTGAGTAGTTATCTGTCATGACGCATCCTGTTCGCAGTGGTGACGGTTATTCGCCGGCAATGGCCTGAACCGGTTTGAAGGTGTTTTCAACCAGCGGCCTGGCACCCGCCTGCGGCACGTGACACTGGGTGCAGAAATAACGCCGGGCCGACACGTTGGCCAACACATTCTTGTTGCGGTCCTCGAAGTGCGTCTGGCTGATCTTGGTGGCGCCGGCCTCGCGGTAATGCTTCCAGCTGTGGCAACTCAGGCACTTGTTGGAATTCCGGTCGATGCGGTAGCCCTTGATCTTGTGCGGAATGAGTGGCGGCTGCTGCACGTAGTCACGCGCAATCGGTTCCCCGTCCTTGGCGAACTGCTTGGGTTCCGGCGCCCGGGACTCGTCCTGCAGATCGATGTGACCACGCAACGAGCGCACACCTTCAGCCTGCGCCAGCCCGACCGTACCCAGCAATACCAGTATCATTGACAGTTTTTTAATCATCGCAAAGCCTCCACTCCGAGGGATTGATGTGTAGTTTGTCCAGGTTTGTCCGCACGGTTACCGAAACGGCTGCCGAAACGGAATACATCTTTGGCGCAAACGTCGATACAACGTCCGCAATTGGTGCAATTGGCCGAGGTGATCACCGGACCAATACCCTTGTCCGCGCCTTTCAGCGCCGGTCGAATCACTTTTGGTTCCGGGCAGACCAGGAAGCAGTCCATGCAGTCATCGCACTGTTCCCGCTGGTCGGCACGCACCCGCAGCAGGCTGCGCACGCCCAGCAAACTGTAGAAAGCTCCCACCGGACACAGGTGGCCACACCAGGCACGCCGGCTCACCAGGAAGTCGAGCAGGAATACCGCCAGCACCAGCAACCACGCCAGGCCCATACCGAATATCAACCCACGGTGCAGCATGGACACCGGGTTCACGAATTCCCAGACCAGCGCACCGCTGAACAGCGCCAGCAACAGGCTTGCCGCCAGTATCCAGTAGCGCGCCGTGGACGAAAGGCGCGCAGCCCCGGTGATGCCCAGCCGTTCACGCAGCCAGTGCGCGGTGTCGGTCACAATATTCACGGGACAGACCCATGCACAGTACACTCGCCCGCCCACCAGCAGGTAGAAGGCGGTAACGATCAGTGCCCCGGTGATGGCAACCATCTCCGGCCTGTGCCCGGCCAGCAGCGACTGCAACAGCACATAGGGATCGGTAAGTGGCAGTATGTCGAGCGTCAGACTGGCGTTGAGATTGCCCTTGACCAGCCAGATGCCAAACCAGGGGCCCAGCATAAACAGACCCAGGATAGACAACTGGGTGAAGCGCCGCGCCAGCAGCCACCGGTTGGCAGACCACCGGCCCTTGACGGCAACGGCCTCTGCCCCGGGACGGGTTGTACGCTTCATCGCCGCCCCTCCACACCGCGGTTAAGGGTATCCAGCGGATCACTGGCAAAGGGCGTCCGGCCGCTGTTTTGCTCAAAAATCAGCCCCTCGCCTTCGTAATCGTAACGCTCACCCTGCGGCAGGTTATAACGGTGTTGCTGGTCCGGCGTCACCAGGCTGCCGCCGGCTTTCTGCTTTTCTTTCCAGCCCCAGCGGTAATGGTGACCCAGCTCGCCCTTTGCCAGCCGGGTTGGCAGCACCTTGATGGCGGCTTCCTCCAGCACACAGGCCTTTTCGCATTTGCCACAGCCGGTGCAGGCATCCGAGTGCACCGTGGGAATGAACAGCGCGTGTTTGCCGCTACGGCGATTGTGTTGCATCTCCAGGGTGATGGCCTGGTCAATGGACGGGCAGACACGGTAGCAGACGTCACAGCGCAGGCCCTGGAAATTCAGGCAGTTTTCCTCGTCGATCAATACCGCCAGGCCCATGCGCGCGTCGTCGATATCGCTCAGCTCGTGGTCCAGCGCGCCGGTGGGGCAGGCTTTGACGCAGGGAATGTCTTCACACATTTCACAGGGCACATCGCGCGCCGTGAAATACGGCGTCCCGGTAGCCACCTCGTCACCCAGCCGGGCTAGGCTCAGTGTGTCATAGGGGCAGTCACGCACACACAAACCGCAGCGTATGCAGGCACCGATAAAATGCGCCTCATCCAGCGCGCCCGGCGGGCGCAATGCCAGCGCCGGCAGGGACGCGGCCTGGCGGGCGTACAGGCCGATACCCATGCTGAACAGGGTAACGCCGCCACCGGTACGCGCCATGTCGACCAGGAATCGCCGCCGCGCTGCCGAGACCGGTGCTGGCGATGGTTTGCGTGCCGCTGCCGTCATGATCCTGCGCCCGCTGACCTTCAGGCCTTGACCACCTTCACCGCACACTTCTTGTAGTCCGTTTCCTTGGACAGCGGGTCGGTGGCATCCAGCGTCACCTTGTTGATCAGGCGGCTGGCATCAAACCAGGGTACAAAGATCAGGCCACGTGGCGGACGATTACGGCCGCGCGTTTCAATCCGCGCCGAGATCTCGCCGCGCCGGCTGACCACTTTTGCCGCCAGCCCGCGGCGCAGGCCGCGTTCCCTGGCGTCGTCCGGGTGCATGAAGATCACCGCATCGGGAAATGCGCGGTACAGTTCCGGCACACGGCGCGTCATAGAGCCCGAATGCCAGTGCTCCAGCACGCGCCCGGTACTGAGCCACAGATCATATTCTTCGTCCGGGCTCTCGGCGGCCGGCTCATAGGGCGCGGTAATGATGTTGGCGCGGCCGTCCGGCCTGCCATAGAAGGTAACTTCCTTGCCCTTCTCGACGTAGGGGTCGTAGCCCTCGCGGTAGCGCCACAGCGTCTCCTTGCCGTCGATGACCGGCCAGCGCAGGCCTCGCACCTTGTGGTAGGTATCGTAGGGCGCCTGTTCATGACCCTTTTTCACACCCTCGTGCTGGAAGCGGCGGTATTCCTCGAACAGGCCTTTCTGCAGGTAAAAACCGAAATCTTCCATTTCGTGGTTGGTGTAGTGGTTACCGGCTTCATCCGTCACAGTCTGCCTGGGGAACTTGTCTACCTGGCCATTGGCAAACAGCACTTCATACAGGGTCTTGCCGCGGTATTCAGGGTTTTTCTCCAGCAGCTCATCCGGCCAGGCGTCTTCTGTCTTAAAGCGTTTGGAAAACTCGACCACCTGCCAGAGATCGGATTTCGCCTCGCCCGGTGCGCTCACCTGCTCGCGCCAGAACTGGGTACGACGCTCGGCGTTACCGTAGGCGCCCTCCTTCTCGGTCCACATGGCGGTCGGCAGGATCAGGTCGGCGGCCATGGCTGTGACCGTCGGGTACGGATCGGAGACCACGATAAAGTTGGCGGGGTTGCGATAGCCCGGCAGCGTCTCCTCGTTCATGTTGGCCGCGGCCTGCATGTTGTTGTTGCACTGCACCCAGTAGGCGTTCAGCTTGCCGTCCTTCAGCATGCGGTTCTGCAATACGGCGTGGTATCCCTTCTTGCCGGGCAGCGTACCCTGCGGCAGTTTCCAGATCTTCTCGGCGAAATCACGGTGCGGTTTCTTGAACACCACGTAGTCAGCCGGCAGGCGGTGGGCAAAGGTACCCACTTCACGCGCCGTACCGCAGGCGGAAGGCTGGCCTGTCAGCGAGAACGGCCCATTGCCGGGCTCGGAGATCTTGCCGGTCAACAGGTGCACGTTGTAGATCAGACCGTTTACCCACACACCGCGCGTGTGCTGGTTGAAGCCCATGGTCCAGAACGAGGTAATCTTGCGGTCCGGGTCGGCGTACAGTTTTGCCAGCCGTTCCAGGTTTTCTTTCGGCACACCCGACAGCTCTGCCGTGTACTCCAGTGTGTAGGGCTTCACCGACTCCGCGTATTCCTCGAAACTGATCTTGCTCAGCTTGCCCTTGTTCGCATTCTTTGCCTTTTTCTGCAGCGGATGCTCCGGGCGCAGGCCGTAACCGATATCGGTCGGCGTTTTGGTAAAGTTGACGTGCTGGTCGATAAAGTCCTGCTTGTAGGCCTTGTGCTCGATAATGTAGTTGGCGATGTAATTCAGGATGGCCAGGTCGGTCTGCGGCGTGAATACCATGTTATTGTCGCCGAGGTCGAAACAGCGGTGCTCGAAAGTGGACAACACGTGCACCTCGCAGCCGTCCTTCGTCAGGCGGGTGTCGGTCAGCCGCGACCACAGGATGGGGTGCATTTCCGCCATGTTGGAACCCCACAGCACAAAGGCATCGGCGTGTTCCAGGTCATCGTAGCAGCCCATCGGTTCGTCTGCTCCAAAGGCACGGATAAAACCGCCCACAGCGGAGGCCATGCAGTGACGCGCATTGGGGTCGATGTTATTGGAACGGAAGCCGGCCTTGTACAGCTTGGAGGCGGCATAACCTTCCCACACCGTCCACTGACCGGAACCGAACATTCCGACCGTGGATACGATTTCTTCCGGCGGCTTGCCCTTGTTGCGTTCCCGGTCGTTTTTCAGCGCCGCCTTGAACTTCTCTTCCATGACATCGAAGGCCTTTTCCCAGCTGACTGGCGTAAACTCACCTTCCTTGTCGTACTTGCCATTGCGCATGCGCAGCAACGGCCGGGTAAGCCGGTCCTGGCCGTACATGATCTTGGACAGGAAATAGCCCTTGATACAGTTCAAGCCGCGATTGACCGGCGCATCCGGATCGCCCTGGGTGGCCACCACGCGCCCCTCCCTGGTGCCGACCAGTACGCTGCACCCGGTGCCACAGAACCGGCACGGTGCCTTGTCCCAGCGAATGGTATCTTTTGACTTCGCCAGCGCCTCTTTCACACCGGGGATGGTGACACCCGCCGCGGTTGCGGTTGCGGCAATTGCATTGGTCTTGATGAATTCACGCCTGGTCAATTTCATTGTTCGGCCTCCTGTTGACCCAAATCTTCAAACTGGTGATAGACCATCGACGCGGACAACACGCCCGGCACATCCTGCATGTGCACCAGCAGGTCCGCGATATCCCGCTCACCCTGCTTTTCGACGGTCACCACCAGACGCCCGTCCTCGTTTGCACCGTGTACCTCCACACCCTCGAACTGTTCCAGCGTCTGCCAGACATCCTGCAGGTTGCGGGGGAAGGTTCGTACCACTACGCCACTGATATTCATGCTGTCTCCTCGCTCCGTAAGGGCTGGATACGTAATGCCTGTACCGGGCACGGCGCGTAGCAGGCGCCACAGCCGGTGCAGGCTGAAAGTTCAACTTCAGGCAGGGATACGCCACCAATGCGGGGCCGCATGCGAATGGCGCGCGGTTCGCAGGGATCAGCGCAGGCCCGGCACTCCACACCCTGGAAGGCAATGCAGGTCTCCGTATCGAGCGATGCCCTGAGCGCCCAGGGTGGGCGACCCGCTACCACGGCCAACGCGGCCGGCGTACAGGCATCACTGCAATCCGCGCAAAACAGGCATTCACCACGACTGAAATCGACCTGTGGAAACCCGCCGCGCCCTTTCACCAGTATGCCGGCAGGACAGGCCGTGAGGCAGTCGCCACAGCGCGTGCAGCGTTGCGTGAACCGCTCTTCGATCAGCGCCCAGGGCGGCCGGACAGGCGCAGCACGCCCGCCGATATCCCCGCGCAGAAACTGCATCCGGCTGATCGCTGTGCTCATCGATTATCCATACATCAGCATATTAGACTGGTCCAATATATGCGCTTTTCCATGGTCCCGGCATTGATACACATCAAATGACCGGTTACACAGGCGAGCCGGCAAGGGACGTGCGGCTGCCGAAACCTGTGTCATGTCAACCTGTCAGCGTAGCAGACTTTTTCCCAGCATGAGCAAACCCAGCACGGCCAGGAACCCGGCAAATACCTGTTTCAGCCTGGCGCGATCCAGGCGGTGCGCCAGCCTGGCGCCCGCGGGCGCACTCCGCACACTGGCAATACTGATAGCGACTACAGCCGGCCAGTAGACGAAGCCGGTACTGCCTGCCGGCAGTCCCGACCGGCCCAGCCCGGCCGCCACGAAACCCAGCGTTCCGCTCAGCGCGATGGGCAGTCCACAGGCGGCCGAAGTACCCACGGCCTTGCGTACGTCGACACCGTGCCACACCAGCCAGGGAACGGTCAGCGTACCGCCACCGATACCGAGCAGCGCGGACAGCGCACCGATAACCATCCCGGCAAGGACATTCCTGCCACGGCCCGGCGCCCTGTGCTGTGCTGCCGGCGCACGCCCGAACGCCATTTGCGCCGCCACTGCCAGCTCAAACAGTCCGAACAGGCCGGCCAGCGCCGAAGCGCCGATCCACGATGCCAGTGCAGCACCCAGCCAGCCGCCCGGCAGAATACCGAGCGCAAGCGGCCACATCAGCGGCCACAGCACCGCGCCGCGCCGGTGGTGTGCATACAGCGAAGCAAGCGAGGTGAACAGAATGGTCGCCAGTGAAGTGCCGACCGCCAGCTGCATCAGGTGCTGCGCCGCAAATCCCTGCAACGCAAATAACGCAGCCAGCACCGGTACAATCACCAGTCCGCCACCCACGCCCAGCAGTCCCGCCAGCGTACCGGCGAACAGGCCCAGCAACAGCCAGGCGCCCCACAGGTAAAATATTTCCATGCACGGGATTGTACCTTGCGTGCGACTCTTTTATGGTGGTGCTTACGACTGTAACCGGTCAGCTATCGGCAGGACGCACATACCTACATGCACACGTGGTTTACGGGAAGCGTGCTCATCTTCATGCTGTTGCTGACGCCGCTCAGCCTGGCAAACACCTACGACGCCGAACGCGAGCAGTTTCTCCGCGCCGAGGCCACCCTGAAAGCCGGTGACCGCAAGACGTTCGAACAGCTCAAACAACAGCTCAGCGACTATCCCCTGTACGGCTACCTGGAATACTGGCAACTGCGCAGCCGCCTGGACAAGGCAAAAACCGCTGAGGTGCAGGACTTCCTGGACCGCTACGACGGGCAACCGATTGCCACGCGCCTGCGGGTCAGCTGGCTGCACAAACTGGGCAAACGCCGGGACTGGGACAACTTCCTGAAATTCTACCGTCCCCAGACGGCCTCCGTTACCCTGCAGTGCTACGACGTGCGCGCCCGGCTGGCAAAAGGTGAGCGCGAACAGGCACTGAAGGATACCCTGGCACTGTGGCTGGTCGGCACTTCCCGGCCGGATGCCTGCGACCCGGCGTTCGACCAGCTCTACGCCAGTTCACTGCTGACCAGCGCCCGTATCTGGGAGCGCGTGCGGCTGGCTTTTGCCAACCAGAAATCCAGTCTTGCCGTGTACCTGGCCAAACGCCTGTCCGCCAGCGACCGTGAGTGGGTAAAACGCTGGCAATACGCCCACCGGCGCCCCACCGCGGCGCTGGCCAAAACCTGGGCCAGACAGGACACCCCGCTGGTACGCGAAATCCTGGTGCATGCCCTGCGGCGCCTGGCCCGCCACAAACCGGGGCAGGCCTGGAAACACTGGCAGCAGGTACGTAAAACCCACCGTTTCAACCACCGGCAAACGGGAGCCGTACTGCAGACGATCGCCCTGCACGGCGCCTTGCAAAATGACCCGCAGGCAGCGGACTGGTTGCAGGCGGTACCGGCGGACGCCGCCGACGCCGATATCCGTCAGTGGCGGGTACGCACCGCGCTGGGAAACGAAGACTGGGATGCCGTGCTGCACTGGATCGATGAACTTACGCCCAGCGAGCGCCAGATGGACAACTGGCGTTACTGGAAGGCGTATGCGCTGGACAAAACGGGCAAAACCGGCGATGCCTATACTGAATTTGCACGCCTGAGCGGGGAACGCAGCTATTACGGGTTTCTTGCCGCCGACCGGCTGCAACGTCCCTACCAGATGAACGATGCGCGACTGGAACATCAGCCGTCGCAACTCGATACGGTAGCGCATATCCCGGGTATTGTGCGTGCACACGAACTGTACCTGGCCGGTAAACACATGGAAGCGCGCCGCGAGTGGTTCCATACCACCGGCTCACTGCCGCAAGGCCAGTTGAAGCTGGCTGCCCTGCTGGCGCACCGCTGGGGCTGGCACGACCGCGCCATACTGACGGCGTCCAGGGCGGGTTACTGGTCCGACCTTACCCTGCGGTTTCCGCTACCGCACCGGGAATCCATTTTTGCCTGGGCCAGCCAGTACGACCTGGACCCGGCGCTGATCTATGGCGTTATCCGCCAGGAAAGCGCGTTCATGGAGGACGCACGCTCGCCGGTCGGGGCGCTGGGCCTGATGCAGCTGATGCCCGCCACCGGCAAACGCACTGCGCGCGCGCTCAAGATACGCTACCGCGGCAGCCAGGCACTGCTGCATTCCGACCAGAACATCCGCCTCGGCAGCGCCTACCTCAACCGTCTGCTGCAACGCTACAATGGATCCCCGGTGCTGGCGGCAGCGGCCTACAATGCCGGTCCGCACCGTGTCAGCCGCTGGCTGCCCGGCGAGCACAGTGTGCCCGCCAGCCTGTGGGCGGAGCGCATCCCGTTCCGGGAAACCCGCAACTATGTACGCCGGGTACTGGCCTATGCCACGGTGTTCGAATGGCGGCTGCAGCGACCGCTGACCCGGCTCTCGGAGCGCATGCCGGTCATACAACAACGCTATTGACCGGTAGACATCCCCGTCAGGCCAATTAAAATCGCCACTCTCAGCGGTGACAGCAACGCTACCTGCGCCCACAACAAGAGGATACTCATGAAAGCGCTACGAATCTGCGTGCTTGGCGGCACGGGTTTTATCGGTTCGCACCTGGTTTTCCGCCTGACTGACCTGGGCCATTCCGTCACGGTACTGACCCGTCGTCCCGAACGACACCGCGAATTCCGCATCGGCTCGAACGTGCGCTTGCTGGCGTGCAACCCGTATGATGAAAGCGCCCTGCAAACCGCCATCGCGGATATGGACTGCGTCATCAACCTGGTCGGTATACTTAACGAGGAAGGCAGCAGTACCTTCCAGCGGGCACACGTCGAACTGCCGCGCACGCTGGTCAAGGCCATGCGCTCCGCCGGGGTGACCCGTCTGCTGCACATGAGCGCACTGAATGCCAACGTGAACGAATCGCACAGCCGCTACCTGAAATCCAAAGGCCAGGGCGAGGATATGGTGCACCAGTCACCCGGCCTGGAGGTCACCAGTTTCCAGCCCTCGGTGGTATTCGGACCGGGCGACAGTTTCTTCAACCGCTTTGCCGCGCTGCTGCGACTGTCGCCGCTGGTGTTCCCGCTGGCCTGTGCCGATGCGCAGTTTGCACCGGTGTACGTCGGTAACCTGGTCGACGCCTTTGTCCGGGCGCTGGGCGACCGCGGGCTCACCGGCCAGCGCCTGGAACTGTGCGGACCCCGTGCCTACAGCCTGCAACAACTGGTGCAGTACACCGCCCGCCTGACCGGTCGCAACACCTGGGTGATCGGCCTGCCCGATTTTGCCGCCCGGCTGCAGGCGCGCCTGCTGGGCCTGGTGCCGGGCAAGCCGTTCAGCATCGATAACTACTACTCACTGCAACGAGACAGCGTCTGCAGGAAACCGGCCTTGCCCGCACTGGATATCACACCACGCTCGGTCGAGGCCATCGTGCCGACCTACCTGGGTGACCGGTCGATGCGGGCGCAGTATTTCCGCTACCGCGCCCGGGCACGCCGATCCTGATGGACATCTACCTGGTTGGCGGAGCGGTGCGCGACCGACTGCTCGGCCTGCCGGTGCAGGAACGGGACTGGGTGGTGGTGGGCGCCACCCCGCAGGAAATGCTGGCGCTGGGCTATCGGCAGGTCGGCAAGGATTTCCCGGTTTTCCTGCACCCGGAAACCGGCGAGGAGTACGCGCTGGCACGCACCGAGCGCAAGACCGGCCCCGGCTACCGGGGGTTTGCCTTTCACACCAGCCAGGATGTGACCCTGGAACAGGACCTGCAGCGTCGCGACCTGACCATCAATGCCATCGCCGAAGCACCGGATGGCACCCTCATCGATCCTTTCAATGGCCGCGAAGACCTGCAACTCGGCCTGCTGCGCCACGTCAGCCCCGCATTCTCCGAAGACCCGGTGCGTATCCTGCGCGTGGCGCGCTTTGCCGCACGCTTCGACCGCTTCGGTTTCAAGGTGACACACGCCACCAACGCACTGATGCGCACCATGGTGGACAATGGCGAGGTCGATCACCTGGTCGCCGAGCGTGTCTGGGCAGAACTGGAAAAAGCGCTTGCCACGGATGCGCCACAGCGGTTTTTCACCACGCTGCGCGGTTGTGGTGCGCTGGCGCTGCTGTTCCCGGAAATCGACCAGGAATACCGGGTGGTCGGTCAGGCCCACACCGGGCAGCCACTGCCGCAACCGCTGCAATCCCTGCGAACCAGTGTCACCGCCAGCACGGATCCCTGCATCCGGTTCAGCGTCCTGATGTATGCACTGGCCAGCGATCAACCGCTAGCGCAACGCATGGCACTGGTAGAGGATGCCTGCCGGCGTCTGCATGCGCCCAACGCCTACACGCAGCTGGCGCTGACGGCGATCCGGCTGACGCCGTTCGCGCTCGGCAAAACCCCGGCAGACCGGCTCGAACTGATGGAATCCGGGGGGGCATTCAAAAACACCGGGCGCTGGCAGCCATTGCTGACCGTGTATATCGCCAGCGGGGTGCTGGACCAGGCCACGGCTGACCACCTTTCGGCGGTGGCGGAAAAAGCCGGCCGTATCAACGCCGCTGCGCTCGGGGACCCGGGCCTCAGCGGACCGGCAATCGGCGCGGCAATACACGCCCGAAGGCTGCAACTTGTTGAATCAGAATACTAAGCAACCTCTGCTCAATTCGTCTCCCAGGGCCGGGTTTGGAAAGTTAAACAACTCAATAATACCGCCCCCCGGCCGCTAACAAGGGTATCCCCGCCACAACCGGAGACCGCTGATGTGCAGCACACCCAGAGGTTCAGGCAAATCCCGCCCTATCGCACGTTTCCAGGAAGAAACGGACTACGCGTCGTACTCCGCCATGCTCCGACGGGCATCGCGTTGCATGGACCGCAAAGACCGGCAGCAGGAAGCACAGCGCAAGCGCAACCGTGAGCGCGAAGAATAGTCACAGGAACAACGCGAACAGCACCACACCCAGCACGAAGCGGTATATGACAAAGGGCAACATGCCCACGCGATCCAGCAGCTTCATAAAGTAGTGAATGCAGACATAGGCGCTGACCGCCGATACCACTACACCGGTCAGCATCGGTACCCATTCCACCGCGTCCCCGGCTACCAGCAGTTTGCGGCTTTCGTAACCCGCAGCCATCACGATTGCAGGAATCGACAGTAAAAAGGAAAAGCGTGCCGCTGCCTTGCGATCCAGGCCGACCAGCAAGCCGGCGGTAATGGTGGCACCCGAACGCGAAGTCCCGGGAATCAGTGCCAGCGCCTGCGCAAAGGCGATGATCGCAATCCGCCCGGCCGTAAGACGGTATTCACAACGCGTCTGCGGCCCCTTGACGTCGGCATACCAGAGCAAGGCGCCAAACAGGATGGTGGTGGTGGCAATCACCAGCGGGGAACGCAGCACTGTTTCGATATAACTATGAAACAGCAAGCCGAAAAAACCCAGCGGGATGGTCCCCAGCAGCACCGCCCAGGCCAGCCTGGCTTCGTCATCCGGGTAGCGCGAGCCCAGTGAACGGAACCAGGACGACAACATGCCCGCCAGCTCGACGCGGAAATACAGGACCACGGCGGTGAGGGTGCCAAAGTGCACCGCCACGTCGAAGGCCAGTCCCTGGTCCGGCCAGTCGGACAGCAGCGGCACCAGGATCAGGTGTGCGGAACTCGAAATCGGTAAAAATTCAGTGAGGCCCTGTACCAGGGCCAGGATCAATGCGTGTGAAGTTTCCATATCAACCTTTTATAAACGACTGCGCAGGTCCTGTGCCGTGAACCCGGTGACCGCCTGATCGAGCCCGCGCGAAAATCCCGTTGCCTTGAAGCGCTCACCCATTTCTCCGGGCAGCATCAGGCGCTTGGCCTCGTTGCTCAACCGCAGGAAGCGCACTGTATCACCATCGGCGCCGGCCGCCTCCATCAGCCGGTCGATGCCACAGGCGAGCAGGAACTGCGCCTGGCTGGTGTAGCCCTGCAGTTGCATACCCGCGTCGTCCGCTGCTTCGGCAATAGCGGTAAAATCCACAAACGCTGTAATGTCCTGCAGCCCCGGGGAGCGGAACGGATCGGCACTGGCCGTGTGCCGGTAGTGACAGATCAGCGTGCCCATGGAACGCTGCGGGTGGTAGTACTCACCGCGACCGTACCCGTAATCCATCATCAGCAACAGGCCGCGCTCGAGACTGTCCGACAGGCTGCGGATCCAGTCGGGCAGGGCTGCACAGTACTCGGACTGGTAATCTCCCTGCCACTGGTACGCCCGGGCCAACTGACGGACATGTGCCTCGAGTTCAAGGTCGGCAGGACGCTCACATTCACACAGGCTATCGCTGTCCAGGGCTACGCCCAGTTCCCGGACACCGTCAGGGTTCCAGCGAAATCGCCTGACCGGTAACGCGTCCGCCACTTCGTTGCCGAACAGTACACCGCTTACCGGCGATTCCGGCAACCTATCCAGCCAGCTGACCCGGTCAACAAATGCAGGCGCCCTGTCGCGCAGGGTTTGCCGCTGCAGGGCTCGCATGGCCGGGCTGCGCTCGAGAATACAGTAGTGTTCCGGCAGGGTATCCAGCACCTGCAGCGCGTTCAGCAGGTCCGCCGCGAGTACCCCGCTGCCTGCCCCCAGCTCCAGCACCACACCCTGCCCGAGCTGCCCCAGCACCGAGGCAATACAGTTCGCCAGGCAACGGGCGAACAGGCTGCCGGATTCGGGCGCGGTAATGAAATCGCCCTGCTCGCCAAACGGCACCAGGCCATTGCAGTAATAACCGAGGCCGGGTTCGTAAAGGGCAGCTTCCATGTAGGCGTCAAAAGGGAGAAAACCATCGCTGCGCTCAATGCGCGCACGGATTTCCTGCACCAGCGCGGCACTGACCTTGCAAGCTTCAGGATCGGAGCTCGCATTCATACTAACGAAACTATTTTTCCAGCGGCCACATCGGCTGGGCAGTCGGGTCGAAAGCATCCCACAGCATGGAAAAACTGAACCCGGTTACCGGGTGTTTCATATCCGCCGCGATTTCCGCCAGCGGCTGCAGTACAAAGGCATATTCCAGGATCTCCGGCCGCGGCAGTTTCAGGTTCGGATCATCCAGCACCAGGTCGCCATAGAGCAACAGGTCGAGATCGAGGGTACGGCTGCTGAACTTGCCGACGCTACGGTCGCGGCCATGGCGGTCTTCGATCCGGCTCAGCACCTCCTGCACCTGCTGCGGGGTCTGGCCGGTTTCAAACGCGACCACCAGGTTATAAAAAGCATCCCCCTCGAAACCGACCGCCTCGGTTTCAAAAGTGCGCGACTGCTGCAGGTCGCCATACTCCGCGGCCAGTTCTTCCAGGGCACTGGCCACGTTACGCTCACGATCGATATTGCTTCCGACACTGACAAACACCTTCACCATGCACTCAACTCCCTGCTGCGCCTCTTTCGATGATCACGCCCACACCCCGGGCGCCGCGCACGGCTCCCCCCTTGTTCAATACCAGACGCACCCAGGACACGGAAAATTCCTCGCGCACCAGTTCCACGATACGCTCCGCCAGCGTTTCCACCAGCTGGAAGCGACTTTCCTCGACAAAGCTGATTACCCGTTTGGCGACGGCCTTGTAGTTCAGCGCATCCTCGATACGGTCGCTGGCGGCCGCTTTGGCGATATCGGTGGCCATTTCCAGGTCGATATGCAGGGTCTGCCGGATGGAACGTTCCCAGTCGTAGATACCGATCACCGTATCGATACGGAGATCCCGTATAAAAATTATATCCATGCCCTGTGATTCAACGCGCTAAACAATTGCGCAACTATATACAGAATGGCGGGCACCCTCCAGCAATACCGATGCCCGGGACGCGCTTGACCGGGCAGGAGTAAAGCTTTCCAATAGTCCGCATGACCATGAACCTGCTCCTGATCCTGGCCGGCTACCTGCTGGGCTCGCTGTCATCCGCCATCATTACCTGCCGCCTGCTGGGACTGCCCGACCCGCGCGGCCAGGGCTCGGGCAACCCGGGCGCTACCAACGTGTTGCGCATCGGTGGCAAGAAAGCGGCCGCCATCACCCTGATCGGCGATATGCTCAAGGGCTTGCTGCCGGTGCTGGCGGCGAAGGGACTGGGTGCCGATATCAGCATCCAGGCCGCCGTTGCGGTCGCCGCCTTCCTGGGCCACCTGTACCCGGTTTTTTTCGGTTTCCGGGGCGGCAAGGGCGTAGCCACGGCACTGGGCGTATTGCTGGGCCTGCACTGGCCGGTCGGCCTGCTGACCATCGCCACCTGGCTGGTGATCGCCAGGGTGTTCAAAATCTCTTCACTGGCCGCATTGCTCGCTATCCTGGTCACACCGCTGTACATCTGGTGGCTGATACCCGAGCAATCGCTGATCGTGGCCATGCTGTTCATGGGCACGCTGCTGTTCTGGCGGCACCGTTCGAACATCAAGGGCCTGCTGGCCGGCAGCGAAGGAAAAATTGGTGGTGGATAAGCTGCAAGCCGGAAAACACTCCCTGCCGTGTTATGCGCTGACCGCATCCAGCTCTTCCAGTGACCAGCGCGGCCGCACCTCGATTTCCAGCCCCTGTTGCTGACCGGCCTGCAGGCGCCACGCCCCGGCGCAGGCGATCATTGCGCCGTTATCGGTGCAGAATTCCAGGCGTGGGTAGAACACTTCACCGCCCAGCTCCTCAGCCAGCGCATCCAGCCCCTGGCGCAGCGCCCGGTTGGCACCCACGCCGCCCGCCACCACCAGCCGGCCGATGCCGGACTGGCGCAACGCACGGCGGCACTTGATGACCAGGGTGTCGACCACTGCATCCTGAAACGCGCGGGCAATATCGGCACGGGCCTGCGGGTCATCCCCGTGTTTCTGAAAAGTGGTCAGCGCAAAGGTTTTCAGACCACTGAAACTGAAATCCAGCCCCGGTCGGTCGGTCATCGGGCGCGGGAAACGGAACCGGTCAGGGTCGCCCTGCCGGGCCAGTTCCGCCAGCAGCGGCCCGCCCGGGTACTCCAGCCCCAGTAACTTGGCGGTTTTATCGAATGCCTCACCGGCCGCATCGTCCAGCGTGTCGCCCAGGATGCGGTAGGCGCCGATCCGGTCCACGCGCACCAGCAGGGTATGCCCGCCCGAGACCAGCAGGGCCACAAAGGGAAAGGCAGGCGCGGGCGTTTCCAGCATGGGCGCCAGCAGGTGACCTTCCATGTGGTGCACCCCCACCGCAGGCACCCCCCAGCTCCAGGCCAGGCTGCGACCGATCGCGGCCCCCACCATCAGGGCACCGATCAGGCCGGGCCCGGCCGTATAGGCTACTCCATTGATATCAGTGCTTTTTATCCCTGTCTCGCCCAGTAGCGAGCGCAGCAACGGCAAGGCCTTGCGCACATGATCCCGCGACGCCAGCTCCGGCACCACGCCACCGTACTGCGCGTGCAGGCCGACCTGACTGTGCAGCGCATGACCCAGCAGACCCGCCCCGGTATCGAACAGGGCGACGCCGGTTTCATCGCAGGAGGACTCAATTCCCAGTACCAGCATGCCGTTATGGTACCGGTTCCGTCGCCACTATCCACCGGAATCAGTGATTTACCTTTGCCGGCCGCATTGGTACACTACGCGCCCTTTATTTTCCGATTCATGAGGAAACGGCTTTGCCACAAGTAAAAGTACGTGAAAACGAGCCTTTCGAGGTCGCCCTGCGACGCTTCAAGCGCTCCTGCGAAAAGGCAGGCATCCTGTCCGAGGTCCGCCGCCGTGAGTTTTATGAAAAACCCACCCAGGAACGTAAACGCAAGCAGGCTGCCGCCGTCAAGCGCCACGCCAAGAAAGTCTCTCGCGAAAACGCACGCCGTACCCGCCTGTACTAGTCACCCCCCGTTCCGGTTACCCGTATCGTGTCCCTGAAGGACAGGCTCCAGCAGGATATGAAAGACGCCATGCGCGGCGGCGACAAGCCGCGGCTGGGCGTCATTCGCCTGATCCTGGCCGCGGTCAAGCAGCGCGAAGTGGACGAACGTGTCGAACTCGACGATGCGCAGGTCACCTCCGTGCTGGACAAGATGTCCAAGCAGCGCCGCGACTCGCTCGACCAGTATGAAAAAGCCGGACGCGACGACCTCGCCGCACAGGAACGCTTCGAGCTCGATATCCTCAAATCCTACCTGCCCGAGCCGCTGGATGATGCCGAGATCGATGCACTGATCGAGACTGCTGTGCAGGCCACCGGCGCCAGCAGCATGAAAGATATGGGCAAAGTCATGGGCCGGCTGAAAGACCAGTTGCAGGGCCGCGCCGATATGGGCGCAGTCAGCGCCAGGATCAAGGCCCGTCTCGCCGGCTGATACCCTCCTCCGCGCGACCACTGCCGGTGGTGCGGAACCACGGCGCTTCACTTACCATTAGCCTCATGGCCGGCCGCATTCCGCAAAGCTTTATCGATGACCTGCTCAACCGCATCGATATCGTGCAGGTCATCGAATCACGCCTGGAACTGAAAAAGGCCGGCCGCGAATACCAGGCCTGCTGCCCGTTCCACAACGAGAAAACCCCTTCCTTTACCGTCAGCCCGAACAAGCAGTTCTACCACTGTTTCGGCTGCGGCGCCCACGGCAGCGCCGTCGGCTTCCTGATGGACTATGAAAATCTCTCGTTTCCCGAAGCCATCGAGGAACTGGCGCACGCGGCGGGTGTGGAAGTTCCACGCGAAGCGGGCAGCGACTTTCAACCGGACCCGCGGCGGCAAGACCACTACGGCCTGTTGCAACGTGCAGAACGCTTTTACCGCAACCAGCTGCGCGAACACCCGCAGTCCACCAGGGCTGTGGACTACCTCAAACAGCGCGGCCTGAGCGGCGAAATTGCAGCCACCTTCGGACTTGGCTATGCGCCGCCGGGATGGGATGCCCTGCTGAAACACCTGGGCTCCGATAGCGACACGCAGCGTGCGGCCGTCGAACTCGGTCTGCTGGTACGCAAGGACGACGGTCGCCTGTACGATCGCTTCCGGGACCGCATCCTGTTCCCGATCCGCGACCGCCGCGGGCGCACCATCGGTTTTGGCGGGCGCGTACTGGGCGACGAGAAACCGAAATACATGAACAGCCCGGAGAGCCCGGTGTTCCACAAGGGCCAGGAACTGTACGGCCTGTTTGAAGCCCGCAGGGCCGGCCAGAAACTGGAACGCCTGCTGGTGGTCGAAGGCTACATGGACGTGGTTGCACTGGCGCAGTTCGGCCTGGGCAATGCGGTCGCTACGCTGGGTACGGCGACGACGCCGGAACACCTGGAGCGGCTGTTTCGCACGGTGCATGAAGTGGTGTTCTGTTTTGACGGGGACAATGCCGGGCGCCGCGCCGCCTGGCGGGCACTGGAAAATGCCCTGCCGGTATTACGCGAAGGCCGGGAAGCCCGTTTCCTGTTTTTACCCGAAGGCGAGGATCCCGACAGCCTGGTACGGCGTATCGGCCGGGAAGCTTTCCTGGAAAAAACTGTCGATGCAGTCCCACTTTCGAGGTTTTTTTATGAATCGCTCAGTCAGCAGGTCGATACCCGTAGTGTCGATGGGCGCGCCCACCTGGTGGAACTGGCCCGGCCGCTGTTGCAGAAATTGCCGGATTCCGTGTTTCGCGACCTGATGCTGGACCAGCTGTCACAGCAAAGCGGCCTCGACCGGAAGCGACTGTTTGAGCGCGTGTTCGGAGACCCGGCACCGGCACCGCGGGAAACACCACGCCAACGCGTACGCGGCGCCGGGCCCAGCCCGGTACGGGTCGCCATTCGGCTGCTGCTGGAACAACCGGAACTCGGCACAGGGATTCAGTGTCCATCGGGATTCGAGGACCTGGAGGTGGCCGGGGTCAGTCTGCTGGTGGAACTGCTTGAATTAGTACGACAGCGCCCGCATCTCTCACTGGGTGGCATCCTGGAGCACTGGCGCGGCAAGCCCGAGGAAGCCCAGCTGGCCAGGCTGGCCACGCAGCCGCTGGAAGTGCCCGCGGACGGGTACGCAGCGGAATTTATGGGCGCAATACAGCGTCTGCTTGAACAACGGACCCGTCAGCGCACCGAACAACTGCTTTTGCAGGAACAGGGCCACGGGTTGACGAATGCAGAGAAACAGGAGTTAAAACAGTTGCTTGTAGAGCATCAGCCGATCTCGCAATGATGCGGATGACCAGCAACAGAACTGGCTAATATAGCCTGCGTAGGCTACAATGGTCGTTTGACTTTTTACCGGACACTTACGTAACGGGGACACCATCGGGTGATGAACCAGGACCAACAATCGCAACTCAAGCTGTTGATCGCAAAAGGCAAGGAACAGGGTTTTCTGACCTACGCCGAAGTCAACGATCACCTGCCTGACGACATCGTCGATCCGGAACAGATCGAAGATATTATTGGCATGATCAATGACATGGGTATCCAGGTGCACGAAACCGCACCGGATGCGGATACCCTGATCCTCACCAGTGCCGCCTCCAGCACCGATGAAGTCGCCGCGGAAGAGGCTGCCGCTGCACTGGCAACCGTGGACAGCGAGTTCGGCCGCACCACGGACCCGGTCCGCATGTACATGCGTGAAATGGGCACGGTGGAGCTGCTGACGCGCGAAGGCGAAATCGAAATCGCCAAACGCATCGAGGACGGCCTGGGCCAGGTGTATTCCGCCCTGGCCAGTTACCCCGACTCCTCCCGGGTACTTCTCGCCGAATATAAAAAGGTCGAGGCCGGCGATGCGCGCCTGTCCGACCTGTTTACCGCCTTTATCGACCCGAATGCCGCTGATGAACCCATCCCGGCGCCCGGCGCCGCGCGTACGGCTTCCTCCGATGACAGTGACGACGATACGGAAACCGCCGTAGCGGATACCGGCCCCGACCCGGAAGAAACCCGCATCTTCTTCGAGGACCTGCAAAAAACCTACGACAAATGGCTGACCGCGCTCAATGGCAAGACCCGCAACAAGGCAAAGATCGAAAAGCTGCGCGCCCAGATCGTGGCGCACCTCGCCTGCCTGAAGCTGGCGCCGCGCATGGTGGAAGTACTGACCGCCAACCTGCGCAAGAGCGTCGGGCAGATCCGCTCGCACGAACGCGTTATCATGGACATCTGCGTGCACAAGGCGCACATGCCGCGCAAGGACTTCATTACCTCCTTCCCGGACAATGAGACCGACCTGAAATGGCTGGACCAGCAGATCGCCGGCGGACACAAGTATTCCCCGGTACTGGAACAGCACAAGGAAGAGATCCTGCGCGCCCAGAACCGGCTGGTGAACATCCAGAACACCACCAGCCTGATGATCAACGACATCAAGGACATCAACCGCCGCATGTCGATCGGTGAGGCCAAGGCCCGGCGCGCCAAGAAGGAAATGGTGGAAGCCAACCTGCGCCTGGTAATCTCCATCGCCAAGAAATACACCAACCGTGGTCTGCAGTTCCTGGACCTGATCCAGGAAGGCAACATCGGCCTGATGAAGGCGGTCGACAAGTTCGAGTACCGGCGCGGTTACAAGTTCTCGACCTATGCGACCTGGTGGATTCGCCAGGCCATCACGCGCTCCATCGCCGACCAGGCGCGTACCATCCGCATCCCGGTGCACATGATCGAGACCATCAACAAGCTGAACCGCATCAGCCGCCAGATGCTGCAGGAAATGGGCCGCGAACCCACGCCCGAGGAACTGGCCGAGCGTATGGACATGCCGGAAGGCAAGGTGCGCAAGGTACTCAAGATCGCCAAGGAACCCATTTCCATGGAGACCCCGATCGGCGACGACGAGGATTCACACCTGGGCGATTTCATCGAGGACAGCAACATCGACTCACCGGTCGATTCCGCATCCGGCGCCGGCCTGAAAGAAGCCACCCAGGGCGTGCTGTCCGGCCTCACCCCGCGTGAAGCCAAAGTGCTGCGCATGCGTTTCGGTATCGACATGAACACCGATCACACGCTGGAAGAAGTCGGCAAGCAGTTCGACGTCACCCGCGAGCGTATCCGCCAGATCGAAGCCAAGGCACTGCGCAAACTGCGCCACCCGAGCCGTTCCGAGCAACTGCGCAGTTTCCTGGAAATCGAGTAGATTTAACTCACTGGTAAAGTGCGTCACCGGCAGGTGACGCACTCCTTCTTGCACGGTACACTTCCGCATCATCACGGGCCTGTAGCTCAGTTGGTTAGAGCAGGGGACTCATAATCCCTTGGTCCCAGGTTCGAGTCCTGGCGGGCCCACCAATCCCAACAGTACCTTACGCTTCCTCTTATTGTAATGGTGGCGTGCTTCGGTACACTTTCGGTACACCTGCAAGCTGGAACGGGTACCGGAAGACACTGTGGCAACGATTACCAGGACACCCTCGAAGACGTGGAAGGCAATTGTCCGCAAACGCGGCTGGCCGACCACAATCAAAACCTTTCGCACCAAACGCGATGCGGAAGACTGGGCGCGCAGTACGGAAGACGAAATGGTGCGCGGTGTTTACATCGACCGTACTGAAGCCATCCAGTTGCTGCTCAAGAAAGCGCTTGACCGCTACCTGCTGGAAGTTTCCGCAACCAAGAAACCGAGCACGCATGCAGCCGAGAAGCACAAGGCCAAGGCACTAAAAGCCGAACTCGGTGACTACAGTCTGGCCGCGCTTAATCCGGGCCTGATCGCAAAATACCGCGATGATCGGCTGGCCGCCGGCAAGTCGGCGAATACTGTGCGTCTGGAACTCTCCCTGCTCTCACACCTGTTCACCATTGCCATCAAGGAATGGCGGCTGGGGCTGATCTACAACCCGGTCATGAATATCCGCAAACCGCCACCTGGACAGGGCCGCAACCGGCGACTGAGTGCCGATGAGGAAAAAACCTTGCTCGAAGCCTGCGACAAACACTCCAACCCGATGCTGGGCTGGATTGTGCGCACGGCCCTCTTTACCGGTATGCGCGCCGGTGAAATCATCAGCCTGCGCCGCGGCCAGGTCGATCTGGTGCGCCGCGTGGTTCGGCTAACCGATACCAAGAATGGCAGCGCCCGCACCGTCCCGCTCACTAATGAAGCAAAAAAGGTTTTAGACAGTGCACTCCGCAATCCCGCACGCCCTTTCGACACCGACCTTGTCTTCTACGGTGAACCGGGCCGCGACGACAAGCGTAGGCCGTATGAATTCCGCATGGCCTGGAAAAAGGTTATCAAGAAAACAAAGATCACCAACCTGCGCTTCCATGATCTGCGTCACGAGGCCGTCTCACGCCTGGTCGAAGCCGGTCTTGGTGATCAGGAAGTCGCGTCCATCTCCGGCCACAAATCCATGCAGATGTTGAAGCGTTACACACATCTGCGTGCGGAAGATCTGGTGGCGCGGCTCGATCAGTTGATGAGCTGAATTCCTCCACCATAGTTCCTGTCCGTAATCAAGTTCGAAAGCACCCCTGTAGGTGCGTGCTTTCGAGCTGGTTAACATATCTCTCCATTGGCAAGCTTGTGTCTCCATATTTAATCAATGGAGATCACGAGCAATGCAAACCGTTGACAGTTCACGGTGAATTAATTCTGGAACATAACTTCTCGTTTACACTGCTATTTAAGTGTTTTCATAGCACGTTGCTAAGAGTTTAGTTCTGGAAATCACATAATGGTTTGTGCAATCTCGTGTCTCCGAATCATGCACAAGGAGATCACTGACTATGCAAGATACTGCAAGCCTCAGCACGGCAACACTGGAGAACCAACTCACCGAACATTACGGTCTGTTGCTCTCACAAACACAACTGGCGGCACTACTGGGCCGCACCACTGGCGGACTGCGCTACAGCCTTTGCTACCCCTGTGACCAGCAGACACGAGACCTGAAGGCCTGTGGTCGAAAGATAGGACGACGTATCTACTACCCGGCCAACGAGGTCGCTCAGATCATCATCGGCAGCAACGGCGAATAAATAGGCCGGTAGCTATCCACTGAGGCGGTGAGTATTGCAGCAATGAACTGGGCCTGGCACCAGGACATCAAGCCGGTGCCCAAGCTGATCCTGATGGCGCTGGCGGACGCGGCCGATGATCAGGGTATCTGCTGGCCCAGTGTCGCGACCATTGCCGTCAAGGTGGGTGTATCGACGCGCACCGTGCGACGTGTGATGCAAACGCTGATAAGGCGTGAATTGTTATCAGCCGAACAACGCTACCGCAGCGACGGTTCCTGTTCCTCGAACCGATACCGGTTGTTGCTGGAAGGGGGTGACAAACTGTCACCGGCCCCTGACCGTAGCGACACCACCCCCGGACACCCGTGCCAGGGTCCCCCTGACTGCAGTGTCATACCAGGAACCACCATAGGAACCGTAAAAGAACCACCACTACCACCTGAGCCAGAAAAACACCAACCTGATTGTGGTGGTGGGGAATTATTTGATCTGGTCTACCCAAAAGGACTGTTGCCTGCGGAACGCTCACAGGCAGATGCAATGATTGGCGCACTTGCGGCACCACTCAACCAGCAGGTACTGGACGAATGGGCCGGGATCATCACCGCCGGTGCGATACGTTCATCGACGCTGGGTTGCCTGCGTGCGCTGGTCAAACGAGCGCAGGAAGGCACGTTCGCACCAGAGCGTGCCTTGCGAGTTGCGCAGGCAAGGACGGTGCAACAGCGTGTGGCCTCCGCACACACCGCTGTGCCTGAGCCGGGTCCGGTTGACGAGAACAATGCGCTGGTGCGTCGCCTGATGGCGATCGGCAAGCGGGTGACAGGCGATGGCCGGTGATTTTACTGAAACCACATCAATCTGCACGTACCGAAGGCTGCCCGATACAACACAATGTAACCTGTGTGACAGGCGTTTGCCTGGCGCACGCGTTGCTCCGTACGAGCGGCCGTGTCACTACACAGCGAAGCGCGGTAGTGACGCGGACGCATTCGGGACTTAAGTACGCAGCGTGCCAGAACTTTTTAAAAGCGCGCCCGACTGCCCCGGGGATTATGGTGTCGTTTGCCAAATATTTTTTCAACATTGTGAACGACAACGACGAAAGACTTGTCTATACTCGCCACACGCAATCAGTTTTATCCGTGGCCACTACGGCAAAGTGGCAACCAAGGCACCTCCGGGTCGTGCAACAGGTGCATCAGCGAAAGCTGCGATCCTTCCTCAACCTCAGGCAGCGCCGAAAGGTCTGTCCATCTTCGAAAAAAGAACGACCAACGGGTCTGTTCTATCCAGCAGGCGTTTGTCTGCTTTCAACTCACGAGCTATGTGCCCGACGATTGCCTATGGCGGTTGTTTTGCCGTGCTCATTTTCCACAATTGCAGGATCGTCCTGCTTACTTCAAAGGAGGTGTTAATCACCATCATAAGAACGCCCGTGCTCGGGCATGTTGGATGTCGTGTGGCTATTTCTGCGTATCCCACTGAAGCCTGCCACCCATTCCACGTGAAGGTTGCCATCCAGACCACGGCAAAGCTGCCACCCATCGGAGCGTAGCGACGCGGGGAAAGTAACGTTAGTCTTCCGGGGTTCGATC
>Ga0256841_1000353_pt1 | contig 49119 bp, 42 predicted proteins | sample 356308metaG_FD_185971 | JGI IMG/M metagenome (GOLD analysis project Ga0256841, IMG submission 185971) | Hydrothermal vent microbial communities from Mid Atlantic Ridge, Atlantic Ocean - 356-308 | ecosystem: Environmental > Aquatic > Marine > Hydrothermal vents | place: Atlantic Ocean: Mid...
GACGCGGCCGCCACGACCGGGTGAGCGCAACGGCGTCGACTACTGGTTCGTTGACGACGAGACCTTCGACCAGATGATCGACGACGGCGCGCTCCTCGAATGGGCCGACTACGGGGGCTACCGGTACGGCACGCCTCGCACCGAGGTGGTGCGGATGCTCGAGGCCGGCCGCGACGTGATCCTCGACATCGAGAACGAAGGCGCCAAGCAGGTGAAACGGGCGTACCCCGACGCGGTGACGATCTTCATCCTGCCTCCGAACCGAGCCGAACTCGAACGGCGCCTCCGGGCCCGCGGGGACACGTCCCCCCGGGACGTCGAACGGCGCCTGGCGATCGCCGACGCACAGATCGCCGAAGCCCCCCGCGTCTACGATCATCTCGTCGTCAACGACGACCTCGACACCGCCATCGACGAGATCGTCTCTATACTGGCACCTACTCCCGCCCGGGCCCGCCGTGACGGCGCGCCCGGCGAACCACGAACGAGGAGCACCACCTGATGTTGATCGAACCCCCCGTCGGATCGCTGGTCGAGAAGGCCGGCTCCCGATTCGGCCTCGTCGTGCTCGCCGCGCGACGGGCACGACAGATCAACGCCTACTTCAACCAGCTCGGCGACGGCATGGGCGGCTACGTCCCTCCACAGGTCCACAGCCTGGCCCGGATGCCCCTTTCGATCGCCATGGAGGAGATCTACGAGGACAAGGTCGTCCCCGCCCAGAGCGACGACGAGTAGCCCGATGATCGCCTCGCGGCGGATCGTGCTCGGCGTCACCGGTGGCATCGCCGCGTACAAGGCCGCAGCCCTCGCCAGGGGCCTCGTCCTCGCCGGCGCGGAGGTGCGAACGGTGATGACCGGCCCCGCCACGAGGTTCCTCGGCCCGGCCACGCTCGCCGCCATCACCGGCACCCGGCCCGTGGTCGACCTGTTCGACGATCCCGCCGTCAGCCCCCACACCGACCTCGCCGCCTGGGCGGACCTCATGGTGATCGCTCCCGCCACCACCGCCACCCTCGCGCGGCTCGCCAGCGGATTGTCGTCCGATGCCGTCGCAGCCACCGTCATCGCGTTCGCCGGCCCGGTCGTGATCGCTCCCGCCATGCACACCGAGATGTGGGAGCACCCTGCAACGGTCCGCAACGTCACCACACTCCGCGGCGACGGCTACCGGATCGTCGGACCTGCCGCCGGTCCGCTGGCGGGCGGAGACGTCGGGGTCGGACGGATGGCCGAACCCGAAGAGATCCTGGCGGCGATCGACGAGGCCCTGGCTCCCGGCGACCTGGACGGTCTGCGGGTCCTCGTCGACGCGGGAGGAACGAGGGAACCGATCGACCCGGTACGGTACATCGGCAACCGCTCGTCCGGGAAGATGGGCAACGCCATCGCACGGGTCGCGGCACGTCGCGGAGCGTCGGTGACGTTGGTCACCGCCGCGGAGCCACCCGACGACGATCGCATCGAGGTGGTCCCCGTGGAGACCGCCCAAGAGATGGCAGAAGCTATGTGGCGGAGGGCGCCGGAGGCGGACGTCGCGGTCCTCGCCGCGGCCGTGGCCGACTTCCGTCCCGCGCGGCCCGCCGACGACAAGCTCCGCCGTGCCGACGGGCTGGAGGCGGTGGCGCTGGAGCCGACCCCCGACATCTTGCGAGGCATCGCCGAGATGCCCGAGCGTCCGTTCCTCGTCGGTTTCGCCGCCCAGGTGGGCGACCTCGCCGGCGCCGTCGACAAGGCGCGGTCCAAGGACGTCGACCTCCTCGTCGCCAACGACGTCTCCAAGGAGGGTTCGGGCTTCGGAACCGACACCAACGAGGTCGTGCTCGTCGCTCCCGACGGCACGACCGAGACGTGGCCGTTGCTCACCAAGGACGAGGTCGCGGAGCGACTGTGGGATCGGATCCGCGACCGACGCGCGGGAGAGGCACCGACCTGACCGAGATCGCCCAGGTCGTACCGGACGTCCCCACCTTCGCGGTCGACGACGGATTCGCCTACGAGGTGCCCGACGCCCTCACCGGAGTCACCGTGGGAAGCATCGTTCGGATCCCCCTCGGCGGCCGCAGGGTCCGGGGCTTCGTGACCGCCATGCGCCGCGGCGCACCAGGCCGGCCGTTGAAGCCCATCGCCGGCATCTCGGGCGATCTCCCCGTGTTCGACACGGACCTGTTGCAGACGGCCCGCTGGGCCGCCAGCCACTATGTCACGCCGCTGGCTGCCGTCCTCCGGATGTGCGCCCCACGCAACAATCCGGCGGCGGGGCGGACCCTCCCGGCCGTCGACCGCCCGCTGGGCCCGGCGCCCCCCGTTCCGATCGACGGCCTCGAACGCAGCGCGAAGCGAGCGGGAACGCACGTCGTGGTCACCGGCCACCGCACCGACGAGATCGTGCACTGGGCAGCCGCCACCGCAGGTGAGGACGCCAACATGCTGGTCGTCTGCCCGACCGTGGCCGAGGCCGAAGCGACGGCCCAGCGACTCGCCCCGGCCGTCGGGAGCGTCCTGATCGCCCACTCCGGTCGCTCGGCGACCGAGGAGACCGCGGCGTGGGTCGCGCTGGCCACCACGACCGGTCGGGTCGCCGTCACCACCAGGGAGAGCACGTTCTGGCCCGTCACCTCCCTCGGTCTCGCCGTCGTGGTCGACGACGGACGGCGCGGTCACACCTCCCGCCAGATGCCCACCTACCAGACCCGAGCGGTGCTGCGACGCAGAGCCGCCGTCGAACGGTTCCCCCTGCTGGTCGTCGGGGCGGTGCCGACCACCGACGCCCTCGCCTCGGGAGCCGACGTCCTCGAGCCATCGGGTCGGGTCTGGCCCCTGGTCGAGATCGCCGACCGGGCCGAAGAACCCCCCGGCCGAGGAACCGTCATGGAGCGGACGCGAACGGCGCTGCGGGCGATCGTTCGCGGCGGCGGTACCGCCTTCGTGCTCACCAGGCGCCGCGGCTACGCCCCCGTGTTCCGCTGCATCGCGTGCGGGACCATCCGTCGCTGCCCGCGATGCGGGGCCGGAGGAGGGGAGCAGGACTCGTGTGTCAGATGTGGGACCGACCTGGGGCGCTGCGACTGCGGGAACGCACGCTTCGAGGCGTTGGGTGCCGGTGTCGGGAGGGTCGTCGACGAGCTGCGGCGGTCCCTCGGGGACGCGGTGACCCGAGTCGGCGGCGCCGGAGCGGTCACGGTCGGTACCGTCCGCGACCTCGTCCACATCGAACGGGTCGACCTGGCGGTGTGCGTCGATGCGGACTCGTTCGTCCTCGCTCCCCACTACCGATCCGGCGAGGACGCCTTGCGGACCTTGGCGAGGCTGGCGCTACTCGTCGAACCCGGACGCGGCAAACGGGCGTTGATCCAGACCGCCATGCCGGAACACCCGGTCTACGCTGCGCTCCGTCGCGGCAGGCCACTGGGCTACCTGCGAGAGGAGCTCGTCGAGCGGGCCCGCGCGGGGATGCCGCCGGTCGCCGACCTCCTCGCCTTCGAGGTCGACCGGGGCGCCGACGTCGACGCCGCGTTGCGACGCATCGTCGGTGACGACGGGGACGTCCTCGGGCCCGCCGAAGGCGATGGCACCTGGCGGTGGCTCGTCCAAGGCGACGATCTGCGAGCCGTCAAGACCAGACTTCGGGCGCTCGTCCAGCGCCTGCGCGATGCCGCCGTCAAGGTCCGAGTGAACGTCGACCCCATCGACCTGTGACCCTCACCCGGGTCGCCGTGGCCGCCGGCCGGGGGAGCGAGCGCCGTCGGAGGCGGCGACCCACCGGCGCGAGACGGCCGTCGCCGGCGCAACGCGGTTAGCCTTCCCTCCCATGGCGATCTACCCGATCCGGACGTTCCCCGACCCGGTGCTGCGCAGCCCCGCCGCCGACGTGACCGCGTTCGACGAGGACCTGGCGCGCCTCGTCGAGGACATGCTCGAGACCATGTACGACGCGCCGGGCGTCGGCTTGGCCGCGCCGCAGATCGGCATCTCGAAGCGGATCTTCGTGGCCGACATCGGGGAAGGGCCGTTCGTCATGGTCAACCCGGAGCTCGTCGCGGTGGCGGGTTCGTGGACCTTCGACGAAGGATGCCTGTCGGTGCCCGGACGGTTCTGGCCCATCTCCCGACCCGCGTACGCCGAGGCACGAGGCTACGACGTCCGCGGCGAGCCGGTCGAATACGCCGGCGAAGACCTCATGGGACGCGTTCTGCAGCACGAGATCGACCATCTCGGCGGCATGCTCCTGCTCGAACGGCTTCCACGACGCGAGAAGAAGGCCGCGCTCAAGGAGCTGAGGGAAGCATCCCTGCAGGACCCGTCACGGCACCCATGAGGGCGCTCTTCCTCGGCACCCCCGCCGCCGCCGTTCCCTCCCTCGCGGCCCTCGCCGACGTCGCCGACGTCGAGCTCGTCGTGACCCGCCCCGACCGTCCCAGCGGCCGAAGCCGACGACCGGCCCCCCCTGCCGTCAAGCTCGCCGCCCTCGAGTTCGGCTTCCCCGTCGCACAACCCGACTCCGTCGACCACCTGCGCCGTGTCGTCGACGAAACGCCGGCCGAGGTGGCGCTCGTCGTGGCGTACGGGCGCATCCTCCCGTCCGACGTGATCGCGGCCCTCCCGCACGGCTTCCTCAACGTCCACTTCTCGCTCCTGCCCCGGTGGCGCGGCGCCGCGCCGGTCGAACGGGCCATCCTCGAAGGAGACGCCGAGACCGGAGTGACGCTGATGATCATCGACGAGGGCCTCGACACGGGCCCGGTCGTGTCGGCCCTCGAAACCCCGATCGAACCCGACGAGACCGGAGGCTCCCTCACCGCCCGGTTGTCCTATCTCGGGGCCAAGCTCGTCGACGACGTCGTCCCCGACTACCTCGCAGGCAGACGGCGCGCCGCCGCGCAGCTCGCGGCCGGCGTCACCATCGCCCGCCGCCTCACCAGGGACGAAGCGCGGCTGGACGGATCATGGAGCGTGACCAGGGCCGAACGCGCCGTGCGCGCCTTCCATCCGCGGCCCGGAGCCTGGATCGAGACCCCCGAGGGTCTCGTCAAGGTGCTCGCCGCCGTACCCGTCGACATCGAGCTGTCACCGGGAGCGATCCAGCCGGTCGACGGCAGCCCGTGCGCGGGCTTCGAGGGGGGAGCGCTCGAGCTGATCGAGGTGCAACCCGCCGGGAAGCGACCGGTCGGCGGTCGCGCCTGGATGCACGGACGCCGGGGACGGGGAACCACCATGCTCCCGGCCCCCACGTGAGCGGAACCGACACCCGTCGCACCGCAGCCCGGCTGGTCGGACGGATCATCGACGGTGGTGCCTACGCCAACGTCGTCGTCCCCCGGCGGGCCTTCGCCGACCGGCGTGACCAGGCCTTCATGCGGCGACTCGTGTTGACGACGGTGCGGATGCTGTCGAGGGTCGATCGGGCCGTCGCCACCATCGCCGATCGACCCATGACGGCCATCGACCCGGACCTGCGGAACCTGCTCCGCACCGGCGCCACCGAGCTGCTGTTCCTTCGTAGCCCACCTCGAGCGGTGGTGCATACGACCGTCTCGATCGCCGCGGCGCTCCGTCCCCGTGCGGCGGGCTTCGTCAACGCGGTGCTCCGTGAGCTGGCCCGACAAGGGGAACCGCCCCTTCCGGCCGGCCCCGAAGGCGCAGCCCTCCGCCACGGCGTCCCCGGCTGGATCTACGAGGCCCTGGTCGACCAGTGGGGTGCGGACCGTACCGGCCGCTTCCTCGAAGCATCGAACCAGGAAGCACCGTTGACGATCCGTGCCCGCCGGCCGGGCTTCACCCACCGACGGCCGGTCCCCGGCATCGACGGGGCATACGTCGTCGACGACGCCCGTCGTCTCGACGGCATCGACCCGACGAGCTTCACCTACACCGATCCTGCATCGGTCGCCGTCGGCATCGCCATGGGGATCCGCCCCGGAGACGCGGTCGCCGACCTCGCCGCCGCGCCCGGCGGCAAGACCCTGCACCTGTGGGACCAGGCGGGACCCGCTGGGCTCGTGGTGGCCCTCGACGTGCATCGGCGCCGGGTGAGATCGGGACGGAGCCGCCTCCGACGACTGGGAGCCGACGTTCCCTGGATCATCGCCGACGCCGCCGCCATCCCCCTCAGGCGAGGCGCCGTCGACCGCGTCCTGCTGGACGCTCCATGCACCGGGTTGGGGACCCTCCGCCGGCGCCCCGAGATCCGTCACCGTCTCGACCCGGAGGCCCCGAAACGTTTCGCAAGGCGCCAACGCGAGCTGCTGACGTCCGCGCTCGGGTCACGGCCGACCAGGCTCGTCTACTCGGTCTGCACCGTCTTCGCCGCCGAGACCGTCGAGGTGATCGAGGGCCTCGGTGGCCGCCCTCCCGACGGACTCCCGGGCGAACGGTGGGGCGACGGGCTCCTCCTCGCCCCCGACACGACCGGGACCGACGGCATGTTCATCGCGGTATTCGATCGCTGACCGGGCGTCCCGGGCGCCCGAGGAGCCCGCCGGATCGGGACGGCTCAGGTGATGACGAACCGTTCCGGATCCACCGCCGGGGTGGGATAGCGAGGATCGAGCGCCTCGATGTGCTCGATCAGCGTGCGTGCCACCACCAGGTTCCGGTACCACTTGCGGTCGGCCGGCACGACGTACCACGGCGCAGCGTCGGTGCTCGTCCTCGCCAAGGCCTCCTCGTAGGCCACCCGGTACTCGTCCCAACGGGCCCGGGAGTCGAGGTCCGCAGGGTTGAACTTCCACAGCTTCGTCGGGTCCTGCAACCGCGCCTCGAGACGGCGCTTCTGCTCCTCTCTCGAGATGTGTAGATAGAACTTGACGACCCGGACCCCTTCGTCCGTCAGCATGCGCTCGAAGGCGTTGATGTGGTCGAAGCGCCGCCGCCAGCGCTCCTCGGGGACCAGGCCCAAGACCCGCACGACCAGCACATCCTCGTAGTGGCTGCGGTTGAAGACCCCGATCCGGCCTCGGGCGGGCACATGGCGATGGACCCGCCACAGGTAATCATGGCTGAGCTCCTCCTCCGACGGCTTCTTGAAGCCCGTGACGTCGACCCCCTGCGGGTTCACGCCCGCGAACACCTTGCGGATGGTCCCGTCCTTGCCGCCGGTGTCCATGGCCTGGAAGACGACGAGCAGCGCGTGCGAGCCGTCGGCCCAGAAGACCCGCTGCAGTTCGGCGAGCCGTTTGCGGAGGTGGCGGAGCTGCTCCTTGGCCGCATGCTTGTCGCCGTCGAATCCCGATCGGTCCGCCGGATCGACAGACGCCAGGTCCACCGTCGTCCCCGGCCGTACCCGGTACCGTTCCACCGCCTCCTCCTCTGCTCGCTTTGCCGCCGTTGGGCGCACATCGCCCGATACACTCGTCGGAGATGCATGCACCCGCAAGGATCGCCCCGTCCATCCTCGCCGCCGACTTCGCCAGGCTCGCCGACGAGATCGCCCCCATCGAGCCGTTCGTCGACTGGTGGCACGTGGATGTGATGGACGGCCACTTCGTCCCCAACCTGGCCCTCGGGATGCCCGTGATCGCGTCGTTGCGAGCGGTCACGGACCTTCCGCTCGACTGCCACATGATGACGACGAACGCCGGCGACTACGTCGGATCCCTCCGCGACGCCGGTGCCGACCAGATCACCGTCCATATCGAGGCGTACCCGGACCCGACCGACGTCGCCGGTCGGGTCCACGCCGCCGGACTCCGATTCGGCCTCGTCATGAACCCGCCGACCCCCGTCGAAGCCGTCCTCCCCTATCTGGGGGCCTGCGATGTCGCCCTCGTGATGTCCGTCAACCCCGGCTTCGGCGGCCAGGGGTTCCTCGACGGCGTCCTGTCGAAGGTCGAGCGCCTCAGAAAGTGGGTTGACTCGAGCGGCTCGGGGACCGATATACAGATCGACGGCGGAATCGGACCGGACACCGCCCGCCTGGCGCGCGACGCCGGAGCGAACGTGTTCGTCGCCGGGACCGCGGTGTTCCGAGCTCCGGATCCCGTCGCCGCCGTCCATGAGCTGCGGAGGGCAATTGGCGACAACCGATGAGATCAAGGAACGGATCCTCGTCGTCGACGACGATCCCGATATCCTGCAGTTCGTCCGCGTGAACCTGGAACTCGAAGGCTTCGAGGTGACCTCGGCGGCCGGGGGCATGGAGGCGCTCGAGGCGGCAAGGGAACGGCCCCCGGATCTCGTGCTGCTCGATGTCATGATGCCGCAGATGGACGGCCTCAGCGTCCTGCGCCGCCTCCGCAGCCACCGTGCGACCGCCAACGTGCCGGTCATCATCCTCACCGCCAAGGCCCTCGCCGAGGACCGGGTCAGAGGCCTCGACCTGGGCGCGGACGACTACATCACCAAGCCGTTCGACCTCGAAGAGCTCATCGCTCGGGTCCGTACCGTTCTCCGCCGAGCCCAGCAGATGCGTGACCTGTCACCCCTCACCGGGCTGCCCGGCAACTTCCGGATCACCGCCGAACTCGAAGAGCGCGTCGGCGGCAGCCAGCTGCTGTCGGTGGTCCACGCCGACCTGGACAACTTCAAGGCGTTCAACGATCACTACGGGTTCATGCGGGGAGACCAGGTCATCAAGTACACCGCCCAGTCCCTTCTCCAAGCCGCCGCCGACTGCGGCGACCCGAACGCCTTCGTCGGTCACGTCGGCGGCGACGATTTCGTCGCCATCGTCCACCCCGACTACGTCGAGGAGTTCTGCAAGTCGACCATCCGCCACTTCGACGACGGTGTCCTCGACTTCTACGACACCAAGGACGCCCTCCAAGGCTACATCGAGGTCACGGACCGTCGGGGGGAACGGCACGCGTTCCCGATCGCCTCGATCTCCCTGGGCGTGGCGACCAACCAACGCCGACGCATCGCCTCGGAATGGGAAGCCTCGGCGATCGCCTCCGAGATGAAGGAGTTCGCCAAGGCGCAGCCGGGATCGAGCTACAAGATCGACCGGCGGACCTGACGTCATCCCGGCCGGCAACAGACCGTGACGAGACGCTATCGTAAGGGCGAACAACCGAGGCCCCCTTCAGGGCAGGGTGAAATCCCCGACCGGCGGTGACAGCCCGCGAACCCCTCGGCGACGAGGGGCCGATCCCGGTGGAAACCCGGAGCCGACGGTGACAGTCCGGATGGGAGAAGGAGGGCGTGTGTCGCGCCGCGTCGACGACAATCTGGTCGATCCACGCCGCGCGGGTGAGCTGATGAGGCGAGCCATGGCCAAGGCCGTGGCCACCAGACCGCATCCCAACCCGCGGGTCGGCGCCGTCGTGGTCGCCGCGGATGGGACCATCGCCGGAGAAGGAGCGCACTCGGGCCCCGGTTCCCCGCACGCCGAGACCCACGCGCTCGCCGCCGCAGGACCCGCCGCCGCCGGGAGCACTCTCTATGTGACCCTCGAGCCGTGCGATCATCACGGTCGAACGCCCCCCTGCACCGAGGCGATCATCGACGCTGGGGTGGCTCGGGTCGTCGTCGGGACACTCGACCCGGACGTCCGGGTCTCGGGCCGAGGCGTCGAACGGCTCCGGGAGGCAGGGATCGACGTTCACGTCGGCGTTGCCGGCATCGACGCCGAAGGGCTGGACGAGGCCTACTTCCATCATCGCCGCACCGGCCTTCCCTTCGTCACCGTGAAGGTGGCCGGCACCCTCGACGGTCAAGCAGCCGCCCAGGACGGAACGTCGCGCTGGATCACCGGGGAGGCTGCCCGCGCCGATGCCCACCGGCTCCGGGCCGACCACGACGCCGTCATGATCGGCGCCGGCACCCTTCGCGTCGACGACCCCCGCCTCGACGTGCGCCTGGCCGACCACGACCGTCCACAACCCCGTCCGGTCGTGATCGCCGGCCGGCGACCGCTTCCCCCCGCGAGGGTCCTGTATGAGCGTGGTCCACTCATCGTGGCCTCCGAACCGCGCACCGACATCCCTACCGGGGCCGAGCTGGTGCTGGTTGCCGGCACCGATGGTCTGGTCGCACCAGAAGCCGTCCTCGAGGCGCTCGGCAAGCGCGACATCGTCGCGCTCATGATCGAGGGCGGGCCGCATCTCGCCGGCGCCTTCATCAGCGCCGGGTTGGCGGACCGGATCGTCCTCTACCTCGGCGCCATGGTCGCCGGCGGCCTGGGACTGCCGGTGCTCTCCGGGGCGTTCCCGACGCTGGACGCCGGCCGCGCGGTCACCATCGACCGCGTCGAACGGCTCGGTGACGACCTCCGCATCGACGCGCGGCCCGCGAAGGGACGACGCTGATGTTCACCGGCATCGTCACCGAGGTCGGCACCGTCGAAGACAACGTCGGGACCGACGACGGTGCCCGGCGGGTGACGATCCAGGCACCCTCCACCACCAAGGACCTCGCGGTTGGCGACAGCGTCGCCGTCGCCGGGGTCTGTCTCACCGCCACCGCCGTCGTCGGCGACCGCTTCACCGTGGACGTCGTCCCCGAATCCTTGGCACGCACCGCCCTGGGCGCCTTGGCGTCGGGGACCCGGGTCAACCTGGAGCGGCCCGTCCCCACCGGCGGCCGGTTCGATGGGCACGTGGTGCAAGGCCACATCGACGGCGTCGGCACCGTCGCCGAGATGCGGCGGGACGGCGACGCGGTCGTGATCCGCATCGACCTGCCCGGGACCCTGGGACCGTACCTCGTCGAGAAGGGATCGGTCGCCGTCGACGGGGTCAGCCTCACCGTCACCGCCGTCGATCCCCGGCCCGAGCCGGCCGGCAGGTCCTGGTTCGAGATCGCGCTGATCCCCCACACGCTGGCCGTCACGACCTTCGGCGAACGCCGGGCCGGGGATGCCGTCAACGTCGAGGTGGACATCATCGCCAAGTACGTGGAGCGCTGGATGGAGACGAGAACATGACATTCGCCACCGTGGAGGAAGCGATCGACGCGATCGCCGAAGGGTCGTTCGTGCTGGTCGTCGACGACGAGGACCGGGAGAACGAAGGCGACCTGATCATCGCGGCCGAGAAGGTCACGCCCGAGAAGATCGCCTTCATGGTGCGCCACACGAGCGGACTCATCTGCCTGCCGGCAGACGGCGCCCGGATCGACGAGCTCGAACTGCCGCTGATGGTGATCGAGAACACCGACTCGCACAAGACGGCCTTCACGGTCTCGATCGACTATGCCGGAGAGACCACGACGGGGATCTCCGCAGCCGACCGGGCGGCGACCATCAAGGCGTTCGTCGACCCCGAGAAGGGCGCCGCCGACTTCCACCGTCCGGGGCACATCTTCCCTCTGCGGTACCAAGAGGGTGGCGTCATCGTCCGACCCGGTCACACCGAAGCGGCCGTCGACCTGGCCCGCCTCGCCGGCTTGGCACCGGCGGGCGTCCTCAGCGAGATCGTCAACGACGACGGCACGATGGCGAAGGGGGAACAACTCGCCCGCTTCGCCGACGCCCACGGGATCACGATGATCAGCATCGAGGACCTCGTCGCCTACCGGTGGCGGACCGAGGCCCTCGTCACCCGCGAAGCGGAAGCCACGATCCCGACCCGCTTCGGGACGTTCCGCGCCGTCGGCTACCGATCCCGTTACAGCACCGTCGAACACCTGGCGCTGGTGATGGGCGACGTGGCGGGCCGATCCGAGGTGCTCACCCGGGTCCACTCCGCCTGCATCACCGGCGACGTGTTCGGATCGATGCGCTGCGACTGTGGGGAACAGCTCACCGAGTCGATGCGGCGCGTCGCCGCAGAGGGGCACGGCGTCATCGTCTACAACCCTGCGCACGAGGGACGAGGCATCGGCCTGGTCGAGAAGCTGGCCGCCTACCGTCTGCAGGAGCAGGGCTTCGACACCGTGGAGGCGAACCACCAGCGAGGCCACGCCGCAGACGCCCGCCACTATGGCATCGACGCGCAGATCCTCAACGACCTGAAGGTCGAGTCGATCCGTCTCCTCACCAACAACCCCGACAAGATCGACCAGCTCCGCCGGTTCGGAGTCGACGTCACCGCCCGGCTCGAGATCTGGATGGAGCCGAACGCCGAGAACCGGGCCTACCTCGAGACCAAGGCCGTCAAGCTCGGACATCTCGTCTCGTCCGAGGACGAAGGCGCATGACCCGTGCGATCACCGAGACCCAGGGCACCCTCGACGGCTCCGGCCTCCGGATCGCTGTCGTCCAATCGTTGTTCAACCGGGTCGTCACCGACGGGTTGCTCACCGCAGCTCTCGAGACCCTCGATGAAGCCGGCGTCGACGACGTGCTGGTCGCTCGGGTCCCCGGGGCGTTCGAGCTGCCCCTCGTCGCTCGGCGCCTCGCCACGGCAGGATTCGACGGAGTCGTCGCCCTCGGAGCGGTGGTGATGGGGGAGACCGACCACTACGAGCACATCGCCACCCAGGCCGCCGCAGGCCTCGCGGCGGTCGCGACCGAGACCGGTGTCCCCATCGGTTTCGGTGTGCTCACCGTGCGCCAGGCGGAACACGCGTACGCCCGCAGCGCCCCGGGCGGGGGCAACAAGGGCCACGAGGCGGCCGAGGCCGTCGTGCGCACCGCGGACCTGCTGCGCCGCCTCGAGAGCCTCGTCGGCGAGGACGGGCGGGCGCACCCCGCTCGTGGCCCTCACGGCCGGTAGGTGTAACGGGACGGTCCGGGCCGGAGCGCACCGTAGGCCAGCACCACCCACTCGCACAGCACGGGGCGGGTCTCGGTCGGATCGATGATCTCTTCGATGTCGAACGCCTGCGCCGTCCGGATCGGGGAGCGGATGGACTCGAATTCCGCCAGCAACGCATCGCGCATCGCGTCGGGATCGTCCGCTGCAGCCAGATCCCGTCGGTACGCCGCCTCGATCCCGCCCTCCAGTGGCAATGACCCCCAGTCCCCCGACGGCCACGCCACCCGCACGTTCGGATCGCCTCGATCCACCAGCGCTGCGCCCGCCACTCCGAAGGCACGTCGAACGATCACCGCGTGGTACGGGACCGAGGCCTGGTAGAGGGCGGCGATGGCCGCCGCGCCATGGCGGATCGTTGCCGCACGCTCGGCCGCGGTGCCGACCGCGAAGCCCGGCACGTCGACGAACGCCACGATCGGCAGGTTGAACGTGTCGCACAGATCCACGTGGCGGCGGAGCTTGTCGCTCGCGGCCGCCGTGACCGCCCCGCCCCACACGCTCGGATCGTGAGCGACGATGCCCACCGGTCGTCCGGACAGCCGCGCCAACCCGACGACCACGGGACGTCCCCAGCGGGCGCCGACCTCGAGGAACGAGCCCGTGTCCACCACCGCGTCGATCAGTGTGCGGACGTCGTAGGAGCGGCGACGACGACGAGGAACGAGGTCGGCGAGCCGCTCGTCGCGGCGGTCCGGAGGATCGGTCGTCGGTGACGACGGGGGAGGGCGCCACACGTTGTCGGGAAGGTACGACAGGATCCGGCGAAGATGGCTGAACGCGTCGTCCTCCGAGTCGACCACGACGTCGACGGTGCCGTTTCCGGCCTGGACCTGGGCGCCGCCGAGTTCCTCCTTGCCGACCTCCTCGTGGGTCGCGTAGGCGACGACCGGTGGGCCGGCGACGAAGATCTGGGACGCCTCCGCGACCATGACGCTGTGGTGGCTCGTCACGACCCGCGCCGCGCCGAGGCCGGCGACCGGACCCAACGCCGCAGCCAGTACGGGAACCGACCCGAGGAGATCGATGGCGGTCCGCCAACCGGGTAGCGGAGGGACGTACGTGCGGCCGAGCTCCAGGTAGCTCTTGACCGAGCCGCCGCCACCGGAGCCCTCCACGAGCCGCACCAGCGGGATCCGGAACGACAACGCGAGCTGCTCGGCATAGACCATCTTGCGGTGGATCGCCGCGTCGGCGGCGCCGCCCCGGACCGTGAAGTCGTCGCCGACCACCACCACCGGCCGTCCCTCGATCGTCGCCCTGCCCGCCACCAGGTTGGCGGGGAGGAAGTCGACGAGCTCGCCGTCGTCGTAGCGGGCGAAACCTGCGACGCTGCCGACCTCACGGAAGGAGCCCTCGTCGACCAGCCGGTCGATCCGTTCCCGCACCAACAGACGGCCGGCCGCGTGGTGGCGCCGGACCCGCTCGGGCCCGCCGTGGGCGGCCGCGAGGTCCCGCAGCCGTCGAAGCTGGTCGAGTTCGGGCTCCCACGTCATGCTCCGGCACACTACTCGGCGCCGTGAACCCGACGCGTTGTGTCTAGACGGCTCGGCCGAGTATCCTCGTCGCACAGCAAGAGGAGGCGAGCCTCCCACCCGGCCACCGCTGCAGGTGCGCCGAGGTCCTGAACGCGGATCGTCGCGTGACGATGGGTCGTTCCTCTTGGCGTCCGAACAGACGAGACAGGAGGTCCCCCGATCGCAGAACCCAGGGTCAACGAGAAGATCCGCGTCCGAGAGGTGCGCCTGGTCGACCCCAACGGCGGCCAGATCGGTATCAAGTCCATCGAAGAGGCACGCTGGCTCGCCAACGAGCTCGGCCTCGACCTCGTCGAGGTGGCACCCGACGCCCGACCCCCGGTGGTTCGGCTCATGGACTACGGGAAGTTCAAGTACGAGCAGTCCGTCAAAGCCCGCGAGGCCCGCAAGAAGCAGACCCGCACCGTCATCAAAGAGGTGCAGTTCCGCCCCAAGATCGGCGCAGGCGACTTCGAGGTGAAACGCAAGCGGGTCGAGAAGTTCCTCCGCGATCACGACAAGGTGAAGGTCACGATGCGGTTCCGTGGGCGTGAGGTCACCCACCCAGAGATCGGGCACCAGATCCTGCGCCGACTCGCCGAGAGCGTGGAGGACTACGGCGTGGTCGAGGTGCCCCCTCGCCTCGAGGGTCGACAGATGACGATGGTCCTGGCACCGGTTCGGCGCACGAAGGAGACCCACCAGTCCGAGCCGGATACGGCGGACGTCGCAGACGCCGCGGCGGATGGACCACCAGACACCCAGGGATCCCAGACCAGCGATTCGACGGGGACGAGCCAGGAAACCCAGCAGTAGGAGCAGCCAGTGCCGAAACAGAAGACCCACAAGGGCGCCGCCAAGCGCTTCAAGGTGACCGGATCGGGAAAGATCCGTCACCGCAAGGCCTGGCGCGGACACAACCGATACAAGAAGTCGTCGGCGAGGTGGCGGCGCCTCCAGGGGATGGAGACCCTCGAAGGCGGCGACGCCAAGCGAGCCAAGCGGCTCCTCGGGAGGTAGGACCATGGCCAGAGTCAAGAGAGCGATCAACGCCAAGAAGAAGCGACGCAAGCTGATGGATCGGGCCTCCGGCTACACCGGAGCCCGAAGCCGCCGGTATCGCGCCGCCCGCGAACAGGTCATGAACGCCATGCAGGACTCGTACCGGGACCGCAGGGCGCGCAAGGGCCAGTTCCGACGGCTGTGGATCCAACGCATCAACGCCGCCGCACGGCTCAACGGCACGACCTACTCGCGGCTGATGGCCGACCTCAAGGCCGCCGACATCGAGGTCGATCGCAAGATGCTCGCAGAGATGGCGGTCAACGATCCGGCCGCGTTCACCTCCCTGGTCGAAGCCGCCACCGCCGCCTCCGCCGAGTGACCCCGACGGATCTCGACCCGACGACCCCGCATCGTGCGGGGTCGTCGTCGTAGTCGCCGTGCGTCGGGTCACGTCCGCCTCCAACCCTGCCGTCAAGGCCGCGGCCGCGCTCCACCGGGTGCGGAACCGGCACGCGACGGGCCGGACTCTCGTCGAAGGGCCGGGCCCGGTCGCTGCGGCCCTCGAGGCCGGGGTCGTGCCCGAGACCTACTTCACGACGGCGTGGGATGCCGACGCCGCCCGGGCCGGCGACCTCGGCGCCGAGGTCCTGATGGTCGACGAGTCGATCCTGCGACGGGTCGCCGCCACCGGCCATCCGCGGGGACCCGTCGCCGTGATCACCATCCCGACGCCCGAGCGGCCGCGGCGGGCCCCCACCCTGGTCCTCGCCGGACTCGCCGACCCCGGCAACGCCGGCACCCTCATCCGCAGCGCCGGGGCCTTCGGATACGACGTCGCGGCGACACCTGGGACCGTCGATCTCTGGAATCCCAAGACCATCCGCGCCGCCGCCGGAGCCCACTTCGCCGTCACGATCGTCGCCGCCCTGGACCTCTCGGACCTGCGCGCCGTCGGGCTCACCGTCGTCGGCACGTTCCCCAGCGGCGGTGACGACCCCGAAGGCCTCCAACTCCCATCGCCCCCCGCCGTCGTCGTGGGATCCGAAGCGCACGGTCTGGCAGACCGCGCCGGCGTCGAGATCGCCGTCACGATCCCCACGACCGGTGCCGTGGAGTCCCTCAACGCGGCGGTGGCGGGGAGCCTCGTGATGTACACCCTGGCCGTCGCTCGCCACCGCTAACCTCAGGCGCCACATGGAAGCCCTCCAACGCCTCGACCAGCTCGAAAGCGAAGCCCCGGACCGCATCGCCGCGGCGTCCGACCTCGAGAACCTGGCGCGGATCGAAGCCGAGACGGTCGGGAAACGCTCACCACTCCTCGAGATCCGCCGCGGCCTCGGGTCGCTGCCCGACGAGGAGCGCCGCGAGGTCGGCAGGCGTGTCAACGAAGTGGCCCAACTCCTCGGCTCCCTCATCGCCCAGCGCCGCTCGATCCTCGAGACCGCCGCCATGGACGAGGCCTTGCGTGCCGAAGAGGTCGACGTGACCCTGCCCGGCCGCCGCCCCCCCAGAGGGACCCGGCACCTCATCGACGCGATCCAACAGGAGGTCGTCGACATCTTCGTCTCGATGGGCTACACGGTCGCCACCGGACCCGAGGCTGAGACGGAGTTCTACAACTTCACGGCCCTCAACATCCCGTACACGCATCCGTCCCGGCTCGAGAGCGACACGTTCTACCTCGACTACGGCGAGGTTCCCGAAGGGACGCTCCTGCGCACCCACACCTCACCGATGCAGGCACGCTACATGGAACTCCACCGCCCTCCCGTGTACATCGTCGTCCCCGGACGTGTGTTCCGCCGCGACTCGGATTCGACCCACACCCCGTCGTTCCACCAGATCGAAGGCCTCGCCGTCGACACGGACATCACCTTCGCCGATCTGAAGGGCACGCTCGCCCACTTCGCCCGTCTGTTCTTCGGGCCCGACACCAAGACCAAGTTCATCCCCCACTACTTCCCGTTCACCGAACCGTCCGCCGAGATGCACGCCTACGCCGACGGCCGCTGGCTCGAGCTCCTCGGGTGCGGGATGGTCGACCCCGCCGTGTTCGGTCACGTCGGTTACGACCCCGACCAGGTCACCGGCTTCGCCTTCGGCATGGGCATCGAACGCTTGGCCATGGTCCGACATGGCATCACCGACATCCGCGCCCTCTACGACCCCGACCTCCGGATCCTCAGGCAGTTCCGATGAAGCTCACCCTCGACTGGCTCAAGGACTTCGTCGACGTCCCCGTCACCGACCCGGCCCACCTGGTGGACGTGTTCGAGAGCCTCGGCCTGGAGGTCGAGGACTGGGGACGCATCGAGCCGACCTTCTCGGGAGTCGTCGTCGGCAAGGTCCTTTCGGTGGAACCGCACCCGAACGCCGACAAGGTCCGGCTCTGCACGGTCGACATCGGTGCCGGCGAACCGTCCCAGATCGTCTGCGGCGCCTGGAACTTCGACGCCGGCGCGATCGTTCCGGTCGCCCTCCCCGGCGCCGTGCTTCAAGGCGACTTCGAGATCGGGCGACGCACGATCCGAGGCGTCGAGTCCAACGGGATGATCTGTTCGGAGGAGGAACTCGGCCTCGGCGACGACGCCGCCGGCATCATGGTGCTCGACGAGGACTACCCGTGGGCCACCGACCACATCGGCGCCGAGTTCAGCAGGCTCCTCCCGTTCCCCGACGCCTACTACGACCTGGCCATCACGCCGAACCGCCCCGACTGCATGTCCGTCTACGGCGTCGCCCGCGAGCTGGCGGCCTACTACGACGTCGACCTCGTCGAGCCACGCACCGACGTCACCGAAGTGGGCCCTCCATCGACGGCCTCGATCACCATCACCGACCCCGACGCCTGCCCGCGGTTCGTCGCCAGGGAGGTGCGAGGGCTCGTCGCTCGACGGTCCCCGCACTGGATGCGGCGTCGTCTCCAGCTCGCCGGGGTCCGACCGATCTCCAACATCGTGGACGCGTCGAACTACGCGATGCTCGAAGTCGGGCACCCCACCCACGCCTTCGACATGGACAGGCTCGGCGACCGCATCGTCGTTCGTCACGCCGCCGAAGGGGAGACCATCACGACCCTCGACGGGAACCAGCGGACCCTCGAACCCTCCGACATCGTCGTCGCGGATGCGACCCGGCCCGTTGCGATCGCCGGCATCATGGGCGGGGCCGACACCGAGGTCCACGACGGCACCTCCCGCGTCCTCATCGAAGCCGCCTACTGGAACCCGCCCAGCATCCTCCTCACCTCGAAACGCCTCGGCCTCCGATCCGAAGCCTCGGCCCGCTTCGAACGAGGGATGGATCCCAACTTCTGCGACCGCGCCGCGGACCGTGTCGCCCACCTCCTGCAGGAGCTCGCCGACGGAGCGGTCGCTCCGCCACTCATCGACGAGTACCCGAAGCCCATCGCAGAGCGCACGGTCCTGTTCGACGTCGCCGATGTGCGTCGCCTCCTCGGCATCGAACTGAACGTCGCCGAGGTCGCCGACCTCCTGCGGCGCCTGGGCTTCACGGTCGCCGGCGACGGGCCCCTCGAGGTGACCGTACCCACCCGGCGGCCCGACGTGACCCGGCCCGCCGACCTCGTGGAGGAGGTCGCGCGCCTCCACGGATTCGACAACATCCCCGATCGGGTCCGAACCGGCACCGGCGGCGGCCTGCCTACTCGTGAACGCACGCTCCGCAAGATCCGCGACGTCGTCGTCGGCGCCGGCTACCACGAGATCGCCACCTTCTCGATCATCGCCGAATCCGACCTCGACGCCCTCGGGCTCCCCGACGGGAACCCCGTTCGGGACGCCGTGGCCGTCAGCAACCCCCTCAGCGAGGAAGAACGGCTCCTCCGCACCACCCTCATCCCCGGCCTGCTCCGTGCCCTGGCCGTCAACCAGTCGCGGCAGCTCAAGGCCATCCGCCTCTTCGAGATCGGAACGGTCTTCATGCCCGGGTCCGGGAAGCTCCCCGAACAGCCGCTCCGGCTCGGGTTCGTCGCCGGTGGTCAACCGGCGATCACCTGGGAAGGCCAAGGACGCACCGCCGACGTGTTCGACGCCACCGGGCTGTGGGAGCTGCTCGCCGCCGAACTCGGCGTCCCTCAGCCGGCCGTCCGTGCCCACCGCTCGCCCGTGTTCCATCCCGGACGTTGCGCCGAGGTGCTGGCCATGGGATCCCCCATCGGCACCGTCGGAGAGGTTCATCCCGCGATCGCCGCACGCTTCGGACTCGCCGGACGCGTGGTGGCCGGGGAGATCGACCTCGACGAGCTGCTCCTCGAACGACCCCCGTGGCGCTTCGTTCCTCCCAGCACCTACCCGCCCGTCATCATCGACCTCGCCTTCGCCCTCGACGGCGACGTGCCCGCCGCGGCGCTCACCGAGACGGTCCGCCGGGCTGGCGGTCCCTTCCTCGAGGAACTCACCGTATTCGACGTCTTCGCCGGCGGGAACCTCGGGGAAGGGAGGAAGAGCATCGCCGTTCGCCTCGTCTTTCGCGCTCCCGACCGGACGCTCACCGACGACGACGTCGTCCCCCTTCGCACCGCCATCGTCGAGGCCGTCGAACGATCCCTCGGGGGCACCCTGCGAGGAGCGCCGTGAGCGACTTCCTCATGGTCACCGACCTCGGGGCCGAGGGGCTGTCACAGCTCATCGATCTCGCCGGGGACGTCAAGGCCGACCCGGCCCGAGTCGCGGGCCGCCTCGACGGCGCCAAGATCGGCCTGTTCTTCCAGAAACCATCGACCCGCACCCGGGTCTCGGCAGAAGGCGCGGCGGTCGACCTGGGAGCGCACCCCATCGTGTTGCGTAACGACGAGGTCGGGCTCGGAAGCCGAGAAGCCGTCGAGGACGTCGCTCGGGTCCTGGACCGCTACCTCGACCTGCTCGCCTTCAGGGTGTTCGACCACACGGACCTCGTCGCGGTCGCTCGGTACGCAGACGCACCGACGGTCAACCTCCTCTCCGACCTCAGCCATCCCTGCCAAGCGCTCGCCGACCTCCAGACCATCGCGGAGAACCGGGCCATCGGAGGCACGACCCTCACCTATGTCGGAGACGGCAACAACGTGTGCCACTCGCTGATGCTCGCCGGCGCCATGTCCGGGATGGAGGTACGCGTCGCCCATCCTCCCGGCTACGCCCCCCTCGACGCCATCACCGAGGAAGCGACCACGCTCGCCGCCATCACCGGGGGAGCGATCGAGGTGGGCACCGACCCGGAAGCGCTGGTCGCCGGCGCCCACGTCGTCTACACCGACGTGTGGGCATCGATGGGTCAAGAGGAGGAGGCCGCGGAGCGGCGGCGGGTGTTCGACCGGTACCGCGTCGACGAGGACCTCTTCGGGCTCGCCGCCGACGACGCCATCTTCCTCCACTGCCTCCCCGCCCATCGCGGCGAGGAGGTCACCGCCGGCGTGCTCGAATCGCCACGCTCCCGGGTGTTCGATCAGGCCGAGAACCGGCTCCACGCCTTCAAAGCGCTGCTCCTGTACCTCTTCGATGCCGTCGACTGACCTCGCCGACCTCCTCCAGACGATGACGGTCACCGAAGCCGCCGACGTGCTGGTCGGATGGAGGCTCTCGACGACCTTCGACGATCGACCCACCGCGGTCATGATCACCGAGACCGAGGCGTACGCCGGCGCCGATGACCCGGCCAGCCACAGCTTCCGGGGCCGGACCGCCCGCAACGAAGCCATGTTCGCAGGCGGCGGCACCCTCTACGTGTACCGTTCCTACGGCGTCCACTGGTGCATGAACGTCGTCGTCGGCCGTCCGGGCACCGGGCACGCCGTCCTGCTTCGGGGCGGCGTACCGATCACCGGGGAGGAGGTGATGCGGGCCCGCCGCGGACGAGACGATCACCTGACCGACGGGCCCGGCAAGCTCGCTCAGGCCCTGGGCGTGAACGGGGCCGCCGACGGGACCTCACTGATCCGGGGTCCGGTGCGCCTCGTTCCCGGGAACCTCCCTCCAGGATGGCAGATCGCGGCCACCCCTCGCATCGGCATCACGAAGGCGACGGAACGCCCGTGGCGCCGGGTGGCTCGTCCCGTCCCCCGATCGTAGGTGCCGGCCGGGACGGGACCGGCGAGCCGCCGAGCAGGCCCGCCGGATCAGGGATTGACCCACAGCGTCACCTGCCCGACGTCGACCGCACCCGACGCCGGGCTCTGCTTCCACACGAGGCCTCGACGAGCCGCCGCTGCGTCGGGGTCGTCCTCGGCGACAACGAGCACCTCGTAGCGCACCCCGAGCTCGTCCAGGCGGTCCTCGGCCGTCGGAAGCGGCAGACCGAGGAGCACCGGAAGGACCGTCCCCGGCTGCGGACCGGCGACGGTGAGCCGCACCGGACCGTCGATGCGGCTCGATCCGGCCGGAGGATCCTGGGCCAGCACCGTCCCCTGCGCCAGGGGACCCGGCTCCGCCCAGTCGACCACCGCAGCCACCCCGAGGTCGGCCAAGGAGGACACCGCGTCCGCCAGCGTGCGGCCGACCACGTCGGGCAGCGTCGCCGCAGCGGTCTGCACACCCTCGGGATTGTGGACCGGGCACACGATGGTCGGTGCCCGATCCGACGGCAGGTACACCCGCTGCACGTTCTCGCGTGGACACAACGGGCCCGCCAGGAACCCGGTCGACACGTCGACGTCCACCGCCACGGTTCCCTGATCGGAGGCGATCGCCAGATCGCCGTAGGGCACGCCCGCCAGTGCCGCGGCCGCGAACCGGGACCAGATCCATGCCGGCCATGTCCCACCGGTCACCGAGAACGGCGTCGCGGGAGGTTCCATCGGCACGGTCCCCGTCGGGAAGCCCACCCACACCGCAGCAACGAGCTCAGGGGTGTACCCGACGAACCACGCGTCGGCATGGTTCTGGGTCGTCCCGGTCTTGCCCGCAGACGGGCGACCGATCCGCGCCTGCTGACCGGTTCCGCGGCGAACGACGTCGGACAACGTGGAGGTGACTCGCTCGGCGATCGTCCGGTCCAACACGGCGCTCGTCGCCGGCACCGCTTCGTAGATGTTCACACCGTCCCGGTCCTCGATCGCGGTGACGAAGATCGGGTCGACGTGGACGCCACCGTTGGCGAAGGTGCCGTAGGCCGAGGCCATGTCCAGGACCGAGACGTCCTGCGCGCCGAGGGCCAGGGAATGGAACGGCTGCAGGTCGGAGGTGATCCCCATCGCCTCGGCCAGGTTCGCCACCCGCTCGGGCCCGACGAGATCCATCAGCCGCGCATAGACGACGTTCACCGAGAAGACCGTGGCCTCCGCCAGGGTGAGATCGGGGAAGGTCGCCTCGTCGTAGTTGGTGACGAACCACGGTCCCGACGGCGTGGCGATCTCCACGCTCGTCCCTCCCGGAAGCACGTTGTCGAGCTGGAATCCCTGTTCCAGGGCCGCAGCCAGCACGAAGGGTTTGAACGCCGAGCCAGCCTGGCGGCGTCCTTGGGTGGCCAGGTTGTATCGCGCCACGGGATCGGAGTCCGAGAAGAAGTCACGTCCGCCCACCAGCGCCGTCACGTAGCCCGACCGTGGGTCGATGGCGACCAGCGCCGCAGACGGCTCCTCGTCGGCCATCACCGAGTCGACCGCCTCCTCGGCGGCGGCTTGCACGGTCGGGTCGATCGTCGTGTAGATGGAGAGGCCGCCGTTGAAGAGGAGGTCGTAACGTTCCTCCCTGGTCGCCCCGAGGGCCGGATCCTCCAAGAGACGCCGCCGAACCTCGGCCACGAAATACGGGAACCGCACCTCGGGCGACCGGTCCGCCACGACCGCCAACGGCGCGGCCTTCGCCGCCGCCGCGGCGTCGTCGTCGAGCCACCCGAGGGACACCATCTTGTCGAGCACGACGTTGCGACGCTCCCGCGCCGCGTCCGGGAACCGGAACGGGTCCGTGCTCGACGGTGCCCTGATCAGTCCCGCCAGCAGCGCCGCCTGAGCGAGGGTGAGGTCCTGCACCCGCGCACCGAAGTACGTCTGGGCGGCCGTGGCCACGCCGTAGGCTCCGGCACCCAGGTAGACGGTGTTGAGGTACCGCTCGAGGATCGCACGCTTGTCCAGGCCCTCCTCGAGGCGAAGCGCGAGGATCGCCTCCTCCACCTTGCGATCGACACTCACCTCCGGGGTGAGCAGGACGTTCTTCAGGTACTGCTGGGTGATCGTGGAGCCGCCTTGCACGACGTCTCCGGCTTCCACGTTGGCCAGCAACGCTCGCACCATCGCCTCGACATCGACGCCGGTGTGCAACCAGAACCGTTCGTCTTCGATCGCCACCACCGCATCGATCAGCGCCTGGGGCAGGTCATCGTAGGGCACCAGCTCCCGGTTCTCCGATGCGTACCAGGTGGCGAGGACGGAACCGTCGGCCGCGTACACGACCGTGCTCAACGGCCGATCGCCGATCCCCGGATCGGTCAGCGGCTGCACCGAACAGGCGGTCGCGACCAGACCGAGACCGAGGATCACTGCGGCGAGCCGGCGCATGGCGCCACGATACTGTCGCCCGACCCCTCGACGATGCACTCCACCCTCGCCGCTCACGACCTGGCACGACCCGCCGGACGCTGCCGCCGGACCGCCTCGCACTAACCTTGCCCCCCATGCGATCACCCGAAGAGCAGCTCGCCTACCTGACCGAGACGGTCGACACCGTGCTCCCCGAAGGGGAGTTGCTGGCCAAACTCGAGGAGGACCGGCCGCTCCGGGTCAAGCTGGGCGTCGACCCGACCGCTCCCGACGTCACCTTGGGCTGGGCGGTCGTCTTGGACCTGCTCCGCCGATTCCAGGACCTCGGCCACGTGGCCGTCCTCATCCTCGGCGACTTCACGGCCCAGGTCGGCGACCCGTCGGAACGCAGCGAGACCAGGAAGCGACTGACCGCCGAGGAGGTCGACGCCCACGCCCAGCGGGTGCTTCCGGTCATCGAAGGGCTGCTGGCGCCCGAACGGCTCGAGATCCGGCCCAACTCGGAATGGCTCGCTTCGATGGGGATGCACGACATCCTCGACCTGACCTCCAAGATGACCGTCGCCCGGATCATGGACCGAGAGGACTTCGCCAAGCGCTGGGCTGCCCACGAGCCGATCAGCATGATCGAGTTCATGTACCCGATGCTCCAAGGCATGGACTCGGTCGCGGTGGAGGCGGACGTCGAGATCGGCGGCGCCGACCAGCTGTGGAACCTGCTGGTGGGCCGGGAGATCCAGGAACGCTACGGTCAGCGACCCCAGACCGTCATGACCGTCCCGCTGCTCGTGGGTACCGACGGGAAACGCAAGATGAGCCAGTCGCTCGGCAACTACATCTCGGTCCGAGACGACGCTGCCGACATGTTCGGGAAGGTGATGTCCATCCCGGACGAGGTCATGCCCGAGTGGTTCCTCCTCGCCGCAGGTGCTCCACGTCACGAGGTGGAGTCGATCCGAGCCGGGCTCACCAGCGGCGATCTCCACCCGGCCGCGTTGAAGCGGGAACTGGCCCGTCGGATCGTCGCCCGCTACCACGGCCAAGAGGCGGCCGCCGAGGCCGAGCAGGCCTTCGATCGCGTCTTCGTCCTCCATGAGGCACCCGCCGACGTTCCCGAGCAGCCGCTACCGCGACTCGATCCCGTGTGGTTGCCGGCGGCGCTGTCGGAGGCGGGCATGGTCTCGTCGAACTCGGAGGCCCGGCGCCTCATCGCTCAAGGCGCCATCCGGATCGACGGAGAGAAGGTCGAAGACGAGCAGATCCCCGCGGACCGCCTTCGCGGACGCATCGTCAAGGTGGGCAAACGCCGGTTCGTGCGGTTCGTCTGAGCACGACAGGAGGTCGTGATGTCGAGGTCGAGTTGGGACCACTGGCCATCGTGGGTGAAGGTCGTGGCGATCCTCCTGCTTGCGGTCCCTGTCGTATGGGGCGTCGGCGTCATCGTCGACTTCGCCACGGGCGTCTCGGCGGGAGCGGCGGTCGCCATCATCGGCCTCATCGGGCTCGTGGTGTACCTCGACGCCCGCCTCCGCGCAGAGCGGGACTCGAAGGGCCGCTGATCAGACGACCCCCGAGATCACCATCAAGACCGCGAGGATGACCAGGTACGCGCCGGCTCCACCGGCGACGAGCGTCCACCGCATCCAGCGAGGGATCTCCGATCCGCCGAAGACGTAGTAGAGGACCACGCCGAGGAACGGCACGAGGAAGATGACCGCGAACCATCCGATCGTCCTCCCTCGACCCAGACGGTCCTGGCGGCGGACGAGATCCCACACGGCGAGGGCCATCCACGTCCCCATCAACGCCAGGGGCAGGAAGTACAGGTACAGGGAGAACAGTACGGTCCACACGGTGGGTCGGCTCACGGGCACGCCGCTCACGGTTACCTCCTTGCCCCGGATGCGGGTGCCCTCCGGGAGGGTCGGGACCCCGATGGCATCGAGGTCGGGTTTCTCGAACACGTCGACGGCCGGTCGGGCCGGAGCACCGATGGCGTCGGGCATCTGTGGCTGAGGGCCCGGGGCAGGGAACGTTCGGTAGTCCGAGCCGGGGGGATAGCCGAAGTTCTGGTCGGCGGTGGCGCCCAGGAGCAGCGCGACACCGCTCAGGTCCCACACGACCGGCACGTTCACGGCGAGCCCGTGGTACAGCTCGGCCAGGGGAGGGGACGTCCAGGTGTCGTGCCGGTTCCCGACGAACACGTTGCCCGGTGCCCACGGACCGATGATGGCCAGGTCGCCGAATCCGGTGCCGATGATCGTGTTGTCTCGCACCATGTTGTTCTTCGGCCACCAGAAGTTCTTGTCCGGCAGCATCGTGACGATCACGCCGTAGCGGTCGTGGTTCACGATCAGGTTCCGTTGGACCACGTTGTCCTGTCCACCGCCGAGGACCACGCCCTCGCCGAGGGCGAGACCGGCCAGTCCCTTCGTAGGCGCCGTCTCGTTGTTGTTGTCGATGATCAGGTTCCCCACGATCGTCGCACCGACCTGCGGGGGGTACAGCTCCGAGTCGAGGGAGTTGGGGACGATCCCGCCCATGTTGTTGCGCCACACCGAGTCGATGATGTACAGGTCGCCACCGGCGTTGGTTCCCGAGTAGGCCAGGCCGTTGTTCTCGGAGACGACGCCGTCGATGACGGCCCGGCACGACGTGCACTGGCCGATGTAGTAGCCCGAGTCGCGATTGCCGGAGGCGTAGGAGTACTCGAAGCGACCCACCTCCGAGTCGAAGGCGTAGATGCCGTAGTCACCGTTGTTGTGGGCCGTCAGATACGAGCCGCGGTAGCCCTCCACTCCGGTCCAGTAGAAGCCGTTGATCACGTAGTTCCGTGCCGTCATGTTCTCGATGGCGACCCCATCGGCGACCACCTGGATACCGTTGGACAGCTCGAAGCCGCCATCGAGGATGGTCCCGTTGCGATCCTCGCCCCGGATCGTCAGCGACGGCGTGCGCACGACCACCGCTTCGCGGTACACCCCGGGGGCCACGAGGATCATGTCCCCTGGTGCGGCGACGTCGACGGCCTGCTGGATGGTCGGCACCTGGGAGGGCACCCGGATCACGTTCCCGGTCCACTCGGCGACGGCTTCCACATCGGAGGGTCGGGGTCGTTCGTAGTCGGGCACGTCACCGACGACGATGTAGCCCGCCATGCCGTCGCCTTCGGGCGTCCCGTGGAACGTGCAGAAGTAGGGATAGACGCCCGGCTCGCTGAACGTGCGCTCGAACCGGTCGCCACGCTGGAGCACCGAATCGGACTGCCATGTGCCATCCGAGGCGAAGACGTTGTGTGGGTTGTCGCCCTCGATCTTCCACTCGACCGTCCCTCCGACCTCGATCTCGAGCACGGGCGGAACGAACTGGTCGTCGACCGCCAGCACCCCGGCCGTTCCGGTCCCGGCGGCGGCATCGGCCGAGCAGCCGGCGGCGATGAGGGCGGCGCCGGCGAGCACCATGAGCATCCAGAGGCGACGGGACATGGCAGCGATCGTAGACCACCGACCGCCATCGCTGCCATCGGGGGCGCTACCGTGGTGACCATGAGCTCTCCGATCCCGGGTCTCGTCGACGAACGCTGGCGTGGAGCTCTCCGGGAGTCGCCGATGCCGCGGTGGATCGACCCGATGCTGGCGACCTTGACATCCGAGCGCTTCGATTCCCCCGAGTGGATCTACGAGCACAAACTCGACGGGGAGCGGTGCCTCGCCTACGTGGAGGCGGGCACCGTCCGGCTCCGGTCCCGCAACGACCATCCGATCGATGCGTCGTATCCCGAGATCGCCGCAGCCTTCGACGGGGCCGCCGTCGACGTGATCGTCGACGGTGAGGTCGTCGCCATCGGTGAAGACGGCGTCGATCGTTTCGAGCTCCTCCAGCATCGGATGCAGCTCCAGCGCCCGGCGAAGGCGTTGGCCACGGGCATCCACGTCGAGTACCACGTGTTCGACATCCTCTGGGCCGGCGGGTACTCGACCCTCGAGCTGCCGGTTCTCGAGCGCAAGGCGGTCCTGCGGGGTGTGGTGACCTTCGGTGAGCGGATCGTCTACGTCGACCATCGCAGCCCCGACGGGGTCGCCTACTACCAGGAGGCCTGCCGGCGCGGCTGGGAGGGCCTGATCGCCAAGCGGATCGCGGCTCGCTATCAGCCGGGCAAACGGTCCAAGGACTGGCTCAAGTTCAAGTGCGTCGCCAACCAGGAGCTCGTGATCGGGGGCTTCACCGATCCCAAGGGCTCAAGGGTCGGCTTCGGCGCGCTGCTGGTGGGCTATCACGACGCCGATCATCGGCTCCGTTACGCCGGGAAGGTCGGCACCGGCTTCGATGAGCGGACGCTGCGTGAGCTGCGGTCCGTGCTGGATCGCCTGGAGCGGCCGGAGCCTCCGTTCGCGGAGGATCCGGATCTGCCTCGTCGCGGGGTTCATTGGGTCGAGCCGCGGCTCGTCGCCGAGGTCGCGTTCAGCGAGTGGACGGACTCGGGCAAGCTGCGGCATCCTCGCTTCCAGGGTCTGCGGCGGGACAAGCCGGCTTCGTCGGTCGTCCGCGAGATCCCGAGGTAGCGGGATCCGCGACCCGTTCGAGCGGGGATCACAGGGGGGGATTTGCGTTACGGGCACCGGCGTGGTTCAATCATGTTCCGCCGGTCGGATCGGCCGGTGTCCGTCGGGGTGCCGGTTCGACGAGGACCGGGCGCCGACAGTGTCGGTTGGGATCGACCGGCGCTATACTGTGTGGTCCGCCAGACGGGCACGGTGTCGTGTCGTCTGGAACCAACCGGGCTCCTTGACAACTGAACAGCGTGCCAAAAGCCAAGCAGGCGCTCGGCGGCCCGTCACCTCGGTGGCGAGTCGACCAGCGCAGAACAAGCCACGGCCGCATCATCACGAGGACCCCGTCCTTCGATGCGGCCCAGATCGTGTCTTCGGATGCGGTCGACCTTTGAGATGGACTCCAATCCATCATGGATCAGGATCCATCGATCATTTCGATGGAGAGTTTGATCCTGGCTCAGGACGAACGTTGGCGGCGCGCCTAATGCATGCAAGTCGAGGGAGAACCGTTGTTTCCGTAAGGATCTGACGGGGAAACCGGCGAACGGGTGCGTAACACGTGAGGAACCTGCCCCGAAGACCGGGATAGCCCGAGGAAACTCGGATTAATACCGGATACCTTCTCCGAACCGCATGGCTCGGAGAAGAAACGGTCCGCCGCTTCGGGATGGCCTCGCGGCCTATCAGCTCGTTGGTGAGGTAACGGCTCACCAAGGCGAAGACGGGTAGCTGGTCTGAGAGGACGATCAGCCACACTGGGACTGAGACACGGCCCAGACTCCTACGGGAGGCAGCAGCAGGGAATATTGCACAATGGGCGCAAGCCTGATGCAGCGACGCCGCGTGCGGGATGAAGGCCTTCGGGTTGTAAACCGCTTTCAGGAGGGACGAAACTGACGGTACCTCCAGAAGAAGGCCCGGCCAACTACGTGCCAGCAGCCGCGGTAATACGTAGGGGCCAAACGTTGTCCGGATTTATTGGGCGTAAAGGGCTCGTAGGCGGTTCAACAAGTCGGTCGTGAAAGCCCGGGGCTCAACCCCGGGACGCCGGTCGAAACTGTTGTGACTAGGGTCCGGTAGAGGTGAGTGGAATTCTCGGTGTAGCGGTGAAATGCGCAGATATCGAGAGGAACACCATTAGCGAAGGCGGCTCACTGGGCCGGTACCGACGCTGAGGAGCGAAAGCGTGGGGAGCAAACAGGATTAGATACCCTGGTAGTCCACGCCGTAAACGTTGAACACTAGGTGTGGCGGATCTATTCACGTCCGCCGTGCCGAAGCTAACGCATTAAGTGTTCCGCCTGGGGAGTACGGCCGCAAGGCTAAAACTCAAAGGAATTGACGGGGCCCCGCACAAGCGGCGGAGCATGCGGCTTAATTCGATGCAACCCGAAGAACCTTACCTGGACTTGACATCATGGGTCTACCCGTGGAAACACGGGGTGCGTATGCGCCCATGACAGGTGGTGCATGGCTGTCGTCAGCTCGTGTCGTGAGATGTTGGGTTAAGTCCCGCAACGAGCGCAACCCTTGTCCTATGTTGCCAGCGGATCATGCCGGGGACTCATAGGAGACTGCCGGGGACAACTCGGAGGAAGGAGAGGACGACGTCAAGTCATCATGCCCCTTATGTCCAGGGCTGCACGCATGCTACAATGGGCGGTACAACGGGCTGCGATCCCGCAAGGGTGAGCGAATCCCTGAAAGCCGTCCTCAGTTCGGATTGGGGTCTGCAACTCGACCCCATGAAGCCGGAGTCGCTAGTAATCGCGGATCAGCAAAGCCGCGGTGAATACGTTCTCGGGGCTTGTACACACCGCCCGTCACATCACGGAAGTCGGTAACACCCGAAGTCAGTGGCCCAACCCGTATGGGAGGGAGCTGCCGAAGGTGGGATCGGCGACTGGGATGAAGTCGTAACAAGGTAGCCGTACGGGAACGTGCGGCTGGATCACCTCCTTTCTAAGGAGCGATCGAGTGGTCGGGATCTCACCTGACCACGATGTTCCTCAGTGGATCTGCATGGTTATTCGATCGACCGACGTCCGATGCTCGACATCGGACGCATGGCGGTCGGGCACGCTGTTCAGTCGTGAGGGAGTCCGGTGGGGCCGCAAGGCCCGACCGACCCGCTCACGCACCTTGAGAACTGCATAGCGAGCACGAGAGTCAAAGTATTCTCTCCGTCCAAGCTACTACGAGTTGACGGTGGATGCCTTGGCGCTAGGAGCCGATGAAGGACGTGGCAGGCTGCGATAAGCCTCGGTGAGCTGTCAAGCAAGCGTTGACCCGGGGATGTCCGAATTGGGAAACCAGGCTGGGGTCATGCCCAGTCACTCCGGTCTGAACACATAGGACCGGGAGAGGGAACCGGGGGAATTGAAACATCTCAGTACCCCGAGGAAGAGAAAGCAACAGCGATTCCCTGAGTAGCGGCGAGCGAAACGGGAACAGCCCAAACCGACGTGGTGTGATAGCCCGATGGCGTTGCCATGTCGGTGTAGCGGGATCCTCCAGACGGCGCATCGGAGCCGTCAGGGAGTAAGAAATCCATGGGATAGGCGAATCCTGCTGGAAAGCAGAGCCACAGGAGGTAACAGCCCCGTAGCCGAAATCCCGATGGACTCCCGGAGGCGATCCCAAGTAGCACGGGGCACGTGAAATCCCGTGTGAATCTGCGAGGACCACCTCGTAAGGCTAAATACATCCTAGCGACCGATAGCGGACTAGTACCGTGAGGGAAAGGTGAAAAGTACCCCGGTGAGGGGAGTGAAACAGTACCTGAAACCGTCAACTTACAAGCAGTAGGAGGGATCCTTCGGGATCCTGACTGCCTGCCTTTTGAAGAATGAGCCGACGAGTTATCGATACGTGGCAAGGTTAAGCCGAGAGGTGTAGCCGCAGCGAAAGCGAGTCTGAATAGGGCGTCTAGTCGCGTGTCATAGACCCGAAGCCGAGTGATCTATCCATGGGCAGGGTGAAGCGAGGGTAAGACCTCGTGGAGGCCCGAACCCACCTAGGTTGAAAACTGGGGGGATGACCTGTGGATAGGGGTGAAAGGCCAAACAAACTCGGCGATAGCTGGTTCTCCCCGAAATAGCTTTAGGGCTAGCGTCGTGTGTTCCGCGTTGGGGGTAGAGCACTGATTGGGTTAGGGGGCCAACAAGCTTACCGACCCCAGTCAAACTCCGAATCCCAACGCGCCAAGCACGGCAGTCAGACCATGTGGGATAAGCTTCATGGTCGAAAGGGAAACAGCCCAGATCGCCAGCTAAGGCCCCCAAGTCAGGACTAAGTGGAGAACGAAGTGGAGTCGCCCAAACAGCCAGGAGGTTGGCTTAGAAGCAGCCACCCTTTAAAGAGTGCGTAACAGCTCACTGGTCGAGTGATTCCGCGCGGATGATGTAACGGGGCTCAAGTCCTGCGCCGAAGCTGCGGGATCCTGTCGACAACCCAGGCGATCACCTTCGGGAGGTCGTCCAGGGGACAGGATCGGTAGGGGAGCGTCGAACGGCCGCGGAAGTTGCGGCGAAAGCCAGTGATGGAGGCCGTTCGAGTGAGAATGTCGGCATGAGTAGCGAATGAGGAGTGAGAATCTCCTCCGCCGGATGTCCAAGGGTTCCTGGGGAAGGCTCGTCCGCCCAGGGTTAGTCGGGACCTAAGGCGAGGCCGAGAGGCGTAGTCGATGGACAACGGGTTGATATTCCCGTACCACTATGCACGCGTCCAGGCCGAACCCAACTTGCTAAGGAAAGCCCTTCGGGGCCTACCGACCCAGTTGGTAGTAGGCCAGCAATGGAGTGACGCGGAAGGGTAAGCGGACCCGGGCGTTGGTTGACCCGGGGTAAGCGTGTAGGGCGGGGCCTAGGCAAATCCGGGCCCCATTGAAGCCTGAGGCGCGATGCCGAGCCGCGAGAGGCGAAGCCGCTGAACGCCCATGCCGCCGAGAAAAGCTTCTCGCGAGTGTGCATGGTGCCCGTACCCCAAACCGACACAGGTGGACAGGTAGAGAATACCAAGGCGAGCGAGATAACTCTGGTTAAGGAATTCGGCAAAATGGCTCCGTAACTTCGGGAGAAGGAGCGCCCCGGTAGGGTGTAGGACCTCGCGTCCGAAGCCCGAGGGGGTTGCAGAGACCTGGCCCAAGCGACTGTTTACTAAAAACACAGGAGCGTGCTAAGTCGCAAGACGACGTATACGCTCTGACGCCTGCCCGGTGCCGGAAGGTCAAGGGGATCGGTTAGCTCTTCGGAGCGAAGCTGTGAACCCAAGCCCCGGTAAACGGCGGCGGTAACTATAACCGTCCTAAGGTAAACGGCCCACGTCGCCACGTGGGCCACTGCCCCTCCGCGCGGCGACGCGCGTGAGTGCAGTCAGCTATATGCTGGAAACTCCGAGGATCCGTCGGTACTCGTTCGTGTCGTAGGTGCGCCCCGTACCGTGAGCGACATGAGCAGTGAAAACCCGTACGGTGCGGACAATCAGCAGGAAAGACCAGGGACCGAGCAGTGGATCGTCGGCTTCGTCGACGGTGAGGGTTGCTTCTCGATATCGGTGGTACGCGACGCGGGTGGCCGACTCGGCTGGCAGGTCCAGTACGAGAGCGGCGACCCGAGCTGCGTCCGCACGGCAGGCAGTCGAGGTGCTGGGACGGCACCTCGGATGCGGCTGGATCATCGAGAGGCTCCGACGGGACGACCACAGGGCACCGCTTCTGCGGTACTCCGTGAAGGCCCGCCGGGACCTCACGAGCGGATCATCCCGTTCTTCGAGGCGAATCCACTGAGCACCGCAACGTAGGACGACGTCCTAGCGGTCTCGATTCCTGGAATCCTCAGAGGCCATACGCTGACCATCTCGGTTCGACGGCCGAGATGAAGATATGGTCCGAGCCCCATGGCGACATGGGGACCAACTCGAGCGAAATTCCTTGTCGGGTAAGTTCCGACCTGCACGAATGGCGCAACGACTTGGGCGCTGTCTCAACCAGAGACTCGGCGAAATTGCATTGTGAGTAAAGATGCTCACTTCCCGCGACAGGACGGAAAGACCCCGGGACCTTTACTGCAGCTTGGCATTGGAGTTCGTCATGTGATGTGTAGGATAGGTGGGAGGCTATGAAGCGGCGACGCCAGTCGTCGTGGAGCCGCCCTTGAAATACCACCCTTCACATGATGGTCTTCTAACCTCGGTCCGTTATCCGGATCAGGAACAGTGCCTGGTGGGCAGTTTCACTGGGGTGGTGGCCTCCTAAAATGTAACGGAGGCGCCCAAAGGTTCCCTCAGTCTGGTCGGCAATCAGACGGCGAGTGCAAGGGCACAAGGGAGCTTGACTGCGAGACCTACGAGTCGAGCAGATTCGAAAGAAGGGCCTAGTGATCCCTCGGCGGCATGTGGGTGCGCCGAGGCCAACGGCTAAAAGGTACCCCGGGGATAACAGGCTTATCCTGCCCAAGAGTCCATATCGACGGCAGGGGTTGGCACCTCGATGTCGGCTCGTCTCATCCTGGGGCTGAAGCAGGTCCCAAGGGTCGGGCTGTTCGCCCGTTAAAGAGGCACGCGAGCTGGGTTTAGAACGTCGTGAGACAGTTCGGTCCCTATCCGTCGCGGGCGCAGGAGATTTGAGGAGATCTGTCCCTAGTACGAGAGGACCGGGATGGACGTACCTCTGGTGTGCCAGTTGTCCTGCCAAGGGCACGGCTGGTTAGCTACGTACGGAACGGATAAGCGCTGAAAGCATCTAAGCGCGAAGCCGGCTCCAAGATGAGATCTCCCACCGGTATAGCCGGGTAAGGCCCCTGGTAGATGACCAGGTTGATAGGCCGGAAGTGGAAGCGCAGCGATGCGTGAAGCTGACCGGTACTAATAGGCCGAGGGCTTGGACTTGAATACCGCGACACTCGTGCTCGCTATGGAGTGCTCAAGGAGCGCTCAGAAGGTTTCGGTGGCCATGGCGGCAGGGTTCCACCCGTTCCCATTCCGAACACGGAAGTTAAGCCTGCCAGCGCCGATGGTACTTGGGCCGTAGGGCCCCGGGAGAGTAGGTCGCCGCCGAACATCCCATAGACTGTGGGTCGTCCTTCGGGGCGGCCCACAGTCGCGTCCGGAGCGAGACATGGACCCGACGGTCGCCAGCATGCGGCGGAGAGAAGGATCAGGAGATGGCCGGGAACAAGGACGGCAGATCGAAGGGCCGCCGAGGCCGGCCGCGTCACGGCCAACGTCGGGAGACGCCACGGCGGACCGGTGAGGACCGCACCGCAGGGAGGAAGGAACGGTCGGGCGGAGGCGCACCGCGATCCCAGCGCGGAGGCAAACGACGTCGCGACCTGAAGGGCGCCGCCGTCAACCTCCCCAACTTCGTCGTCGAGGCCCTCGAACGGGTCACCCCTGCCGAGCGGGTCGCCGCGGCCCTCGAAGCGCTCGGAGAGGCATCGGCCGCGATGGCCGACGGCCGCTACCACGCGGCGGTGAAGCACGCCCGACGAGCCAAGGAGCTCGCCCCCAACGACGCCACCGTCAGAGAGACGTTGGGCCTGGCCGCCTACCGGATCGGAGACTGGCAGACCGCTCTGCGCGAACTGCGGGCGTACCGCCGTATGGCTGGAGACACCACCCACCTGCCCGTCGAGATGGATGCGCTCCGCGCCCTCGGTCGAGACCGCGACGTCTCCAAGGCCTGGGAGGAGCTGCAACGTCGAGGCGGCCGACCGCAGGTGCTGAAGGAAGGCGCGGTCGTGTACGCGTCGCATCTCCTCGACCGGGGCGATGCTCGCGAGGCGTGGGAGATCACCCGGCCGGGCCGGATGACCGACGAGGCCCACGAGGCGGACCTGCGCACGTGGTACGTCGCGGCGCGTGCCGCCGCGCGCCTCGGAGATGCCGAGACGGCCCGGAAGATCGCCGACACCATCGTTCGCCTCGACCCGGGGTTCCCCGGCCTCGACCAACTCGATCGCGAGATCGCCGCCGCCCGCTGACGTCGGGCCATGGGACGGGCGCCGGACCTGTCAGACGGCTGCGCTACGTTCGGACCGATCACCCCGCGCGTCCCCGAGAAGGGAAGGAAGCATGGACCTCAACATCGTCGTGCTCGCCGGACGCGCCGCGACGGTCCCCGAGATCCGCTCGCTACCGGACGGCCGGACGTACGCCCGGTGCCTCGTCACGGTGCGTTCCGAGCAGCCACACCATCGCCTCGACGTGGTGCCGGTGCACTGGTGGCGGGCGGATCTGTCGGTGATCATCAAGATCCGGGCCGGCTCGAAGGTCTGGATCGCCGGCAACGTGCAGCGACGGTTCTGGGACGGCGGGAACGGCCGTCGGAGCAGGATCGAGATCGTGGCGCACGACATCCAGGTCGCCGACGAACCGACACCGCCGGGACGGATCGGCCCGTCCTCGGCAGCCGATCCGTCCCGGGCCGAGTGACCCGTGGGGGCCTCGGAGCCGGTGAGGCCTACCGGCCCACATGCTCCTACCCTCCGGCGAACATGAGGAGAACCATCATCGCCGCACCGACCGAGCTGGCGGCCGACGCGGGGGCCACCGTCGCCGACGACGGAGGCAACGCGGTCGATGCGGCCATCGCCGCCACGATCGCCGCCATGTGCACCGAACCCGGCATCGTCGCACCCGGCGCCTCCGGATTCCTGACGGTGTCACCACCCGACGGCGATACCGTGGTCGTCGATGCCTACGCGGAGATGCCCGGAAGGAACGCGCCCCGGCATCGACGCGGTGTCGCGACCCGGGAGGTCCACATCGCCTACGGCGGCGGCATGCGTACCGTCATCGGTTGGGGTTCGATCGCCACGCCGGGCGCCTTCGCCGGCTTCCAACTGGCCTCCGATCGATACGGTGCGGTCCCGTGGAAGGAGTTGTTCGGCCCCACCATCGCGGTGCTCCGAGAGGGGTTCCCCATCTCCGCTTCTGCGGCCGCCTATCTCGGATACGCCCACAAGGCCATCTTCGGTTGGCATCCCGACAGCGCCCGGGCGCTGCATCGACCCGGCGGTCACCCGATCGGTGAAGGCGACATCCTCCGGATCCCGGAACTCGCCGACACGCTCGAGAGGATCGCCGACGGAGGCGCAGACGAGTTCTATCGGGGGGAACTAGCCCACGAGATCGCCGCCGCCATCAGCGCCGGCGGCGGTCTCCTGAGCATGGAGGACCTCGCCGCCTACGAGGCGATCCCTCGCCGTCCGATCGCGCTGGACTTCGACGGGTGGTCGGTCGCCACGAACCCCGCCCCCGCCGTCGGTGGGGTAGCGCTGGGCGCCCTCTTGCTGCTCCTTCGCGACCCCGCGTTCGAAGGATGGACGGAAGCAGGGTGCCGCCGAACCGCCGAGGTGCAGCGAGCCGTTCTCGAACATCGCGCCCACCTCCTACGTCTTCTCCCATCGGGGCGTCAGGCCATCGCCGACCAGGTGTTCGAGATGGCCCGCGACGGCGACCTCGACGCCCTCCGACGCTCACCGAGCACCGTCCACACCTCCACGGTGGACTCGGAGGGCCTCGCCGCGGCAGTGACGGTCTCCGCCGGCTACGGCTCGGGCGCGGTCGTTCCCGGCACCGGGCTCTGGCTCAACAACTCCCTCGGTGAGCTCGAGCTCGCCCCAGACGGGTTGCCACGCCTGGAGCCAGGCGCTCGCCTCGCTTCGAACATGGCCCCGACCGTCGCTCGACGCGCCGACGGTACGGTGCTCGCGATCGGCTCTCCCGGTGCCGAGAGGATCACCACCGCGTTGGCGTCGGTGCTGCTCGACTTCATCCATCTCGGGATGTCGCTCACCGACGCGGTCCAACATCCACGGCTCCATGTGGAACGATTCGACGGGGTCCCGACGATCGCCTACGAGCCGGGCCTCCCCGTCGTGCCGTTCGACGGCCTGGAGGCCCGGCGGTTCCCTGATCTGTCGATGTACTTCGGCGGCGTGCAGGCAGCGCTCTGGGATCCGATCGCCGGTCTCTACGGCGCCGCCGACCCACGCCGGGCGGGCGCGGTCCGTCGTGGCGGGATCGATTGAGGTCGCCACCATGACGGGTGACCGCGTCGAGCAGATCATCGAGGAATCCGTGCAGCGGGGCGACGTCGACCACCTCCCGGGCGCCGGGGCGTCCATCCCCGATCTCGGCATCGCCGCCCCGCCCGATTGGTGGGCTCGGCGGTTCATCGAGCGCGAACACCAACGCGTCGAGAGCAGGGAGCTCGTGGCGCGGATCAACCGGTCGCTCCCGCGCATCCTGGCGTTGGACGGGGAGGTCCCGATGCGGCAGGGGCTGGGCGACCTCGACCGCGCCATCGCGGCATGCAACGACCACCTCGCCGAGGACGAACGCCTCGTGCCGCTGGACATCGAGCGCCTCGTCGACGCTCGGTCGCATCGCTGGAAGCGACGATGACCGGCCCATCGCCGCGCTCGTATCGGTTCCTCGCCCGGCCTCGCTGGGTCGCCGCCCTCGCGATCGCTTCGATCGCCGTCGTCGCCTTCGTCTTCCTCGGGTTCTGGCAACTGGGGCGCCTCGCGGAACGACGCGCCCTGAACGACAAGATCCTGGAGAGGGCAGACTCCGACCCCGTCGATCTCGACACGCTCGTGGCGGACGGCACCATCGACGTCACCGACCTCGAGTACGTCCCGATCGTGGCCGCAGGCCACTACCTGGAGGACCGAGAGATCATCCTGTCGGCTCGAAGCCAAGCCGGCCGTTCCGGACACAACGTCCTGACGCCACTGGTCACCGCCGGCGGTACGACCGTGATCGTGGACCGTGGCTGGGTACCGGTCGACGTGGACGGGCCGCCGGTCATCGGGGCGGAACCGCCCGAAGGGATCGTTCGCGTCGTCGGGATGCTCCGGCGCAGCGAGACCCATGGACCGCTGGGACCGGTCGATGCGGTCCCGTTCCAACGCGTCGGGCGCATCGATCTTCCGATCCTCGCCACCAAGCTCGACCTCGACCTGCTACCCATGTACGTCGTCCTCGTCGAGCAGGAGCCTGCCCAGCAAGGCGACCTCCCGATCCCGCTCCCGCCGCCACAGCTGTCCGAAGGTCCCCACCTGGCGTATGCGGTCCAGTGGTTCCTGTTCGCGCTGGTGGTGGCCGTCGGCTTTCCCGTCCTGATCGTGCGAACCGCCACCGGCGAGGTCAGGCCTTCTTCTGGGCGGCCTTCCACTCCTTCTTCCGCACCTTGAGATCATCCAGATCGCCCGGCGCCTCCACATCGGCGATCGACGGCCAGTCGGGGAGGAGGTCCCGGTACCCATCGGGAGTCACCCCCACGTGCTTGGCGAGGATCGCCAGGTAGATCCGCGCCTTGTACTCCCCGAACCCGGGGAGCTCCATGATGCGCCGCAGCAGCGTCTGGGCGTCGGAGACGTCGTTCCACAACCGGGTCGGATCCCCGTCGTACCGCTCCATCAGGAAGCGCGCGACCGCCTGCGTTCGTTTCGCCATGTTGGCGGGGAACCGATGCAGGGCCGGGGCCGTTCCGAACAGCTCCGCCAGGTCATCGGGATCCATCGCCGCGATCGTCGCGGCATCCAACCGGCCGCCCAGACGGCGCTTCAACTCGGCGGGAGCGGCGAAGGCGCGTTCCACCGGGATCTGCTGTTGGAGGACGAGCCCGACGAGCATCGCGAACGGGTCCTCGGCCAGCAGCCGGTTCGCTTCGGGGTCCTCGGTGAAATGGATCTCCATGGGTTCTCGACCTTCCTCCACGCTCGAAGCCCGAACGTTACACGCCCTACAGTGGCCACGAACGAGCCTGGAGCGCCACCCATGACCGAGCGCATCTACTCCACCGACTCCTACGCACGGCAGATGACGGCCCGGGTCCTTCGGGTCGACGCCGACGACCGGCGCCTGCTGCTCGACCGGACCGTCTTCTACCCCGGTGGCGGCGGCCAGCCGCACGACGTCGGGGCCCTGTGGTTCGGCGACGATCGCCTCGAGGTCGTTCGTGTGACCCAGGACGCCGACGGCGTATGGCATTGGGTGGATACGGCGACGATGCCACAGGAAGGATCCGAGATCCGCGGCGAGCTCGACTGGATCCGTCGACACGCGCTCATGCGCACCCACACCGCCATGCACGCCCTGTGCGGGGTCGTCTGGGAGCGGTACCGCAGTCCCGTCACCGGCGGCAACATGAAGCCGGGGGAGGGACGCCTCGACTTCGACCTCCCCGACTGGCATCCCGACGACCGAACGGCCATCGAAGAGGAGCTCAACCGGCAGCTCTCGCTGCGGAGGCCCGTCGAGATCGGTTTCCTCCCTCGAGAGGAGGCCGATCGGGACCCGAGCCTCATCCGCACGAAGGTCAGCCTGCTCCCGGCATCGATCCGCACGGTGCGGGTCGTCGACATCGTCGGACTGGACCGGCAGGCCGACGGCGGCACCCACGTATCGGACACCGGGCACGTCGGTCTCGCTCGGATCGTCAAGGTCGAATCGAAGGGCCGCGGCTTTCGACGGATCAGGGTCGCCGTTCCCGACGACCCCGATCCGTCCCCCTGAAACCGACGCGTTCGGACGCTCGCATCACCTCAACGTGTCCCACTCGCGGCGTTCGCGGCGGCTTTGATCTGACGGACGACCTTGACGAAGAAGTCGCGCATCCCGGCCTCGGCGAGCCGATGCAGGGCCACCCGGTCGACGAGGGCACCAAGACGCCCGAGCGGAGGCACATAGGACGCCAGGAGCGACACCATCGTCCGCTCCTCGTCGATCGGTTCGATCTCCAGATCTGCCTCGATCGACGGATGCAGGTCGTGGTGCTCGAGCGGATCCCATCGCATCCGGAGACGCGTCAGCGGTACGGGACCGGGGACGTCGATCGGGGGCTCGGTGGTGAACTCGATCTCGTCGACGAGGTGGAGGGCAGCGAGATCGAAGCCACCCCGCAGAGCGAAGCCGGCGTCCGCCAGATGCAGCCGCTTGGGTGACCGCAGCATCGGGACGTCCCCGCCGTGGAGGACATGGCGAACCCGTTGGTACCCGGCGGGAACGGCAGAGTACAGCTGGATGTACTGCTCATGCATCGCGAACCCATGGAACCACGGGCGCCGACCCGGGCGTAGGGCCGGTCGTCCCTACCTCCCGATCGGACACCGAGAGCGACGTGATCCCGACGTTCGGCCGTCGTGGGGGCCATCGCCGTCGTTGGTGTCCAAGAGACGGAGGATCCCCAATGCGGAGCACATCCACCCCGAGGCGGCGGACGAACCTCGCGGCCATCGTGGTCGCCCTCGGCATCCTCGCGGCCGCCTGCAGCGGTGCGACGACGGCGACACCCGACGCAGCGAGCGGGACGGAACCAGCTCCCGACACCCCCTTCACCATGTTCGACGGCCGACAAGCGAGCTTCGCCGACTATCGAGGGAGACCTGTGGTGGTCAACTTCTGGGCGTCATGGTGTCCCTCGTGTATCGCCGAGATGGGGGCAGCGTTCCGGCCCGCGCAGCTGGCGCTCGGCGATCGGGTCGCGTTCTTGGGCATGAACCTGCAGGACGAGCGTGAGCAGGCCAACGACCTGGTCGAGAGAACGGCCGTCCTGTTCGACCTCGCCGAGGACCCCGACGGCTCCCTGTACCTCGAGCTGGGGGGGCTGGGGATGCCGTTCACCGTCTTCATCGACGCACAAGGCAACGTCGTCCGACGGCACGATGGCGCGTTGACGGAGGGACAGCTCGTCGGCCTGATCGAGGAGCTGCTGTTGCCGTGATCGACGCTCCGCTCACCATCGCCTTCGCTGCCGGGTTGATCGCCACCGTCAATCCGTGCGGGTTCGCCATGTTGCCGGCCTACCTGTCGTACTTCATCGGTAACGCCGACCAGGACGGTCCTCGTGGGGTCGTCCCGGCCCTCGCGGTGGGTGGGGTCGTGTCGGCCGGGTTCATGGTCGTCTTCGGCGTCGCCGGCCTCCTCATCACCCTGGGTCTGCGGGCGGTCATCGGCCTCATCCCCTGGTTCGCGCTGGTGGTGGGGATCGGGGTCCTCGCCCTCGGGGTCGCGATGCTGACGGGGTTCCGGCTCGACGCCTCGCTCCCCAGGGCCGCCCGAGGCGTCGACGGACGTGGGCTTCGTTCCATGTTCGTCTTCGGCGTGTCCTATGCGGTCGCGAGCCTGTCGTGCACCCTGCCGGTCTTCCTGACGGTCGTCGCCGCGCAGGCCACCCGGACGAGCCTCGCCTCCGGACTCGCCACCTTCGTCGCGTATGGTGGGGGGATGTCCCTCGTCCTCATCGGCGTGACCGTCGCCTTGGCCGTCGGACGGGACGCGATCGTCGGGCGCCTCAAACGGTCGTTGCGCCACGTGCATGTGGCTTCGGCGGTCGTCCTCGTCGTGACGGGCCTCTACATCACCTGGTTCTGGGCGACCAACATCGCATCGGGCGCGGGCGCCTTGAGCAGCTCGGGCCCGTTCCGGCTGGTCGAGACCTCCTCGCAGTGGGCTCAGTCGACCATCGGACGGAACCCGGTGGCGTGGAGCGCGGGCCTCGTGGCGGTCATCGGAGGAGGGAGCCTCCTGCTGGCTCGCACGAGCCGAGAGCGTCCGGTCCAACCGGTGGGCGGAAGCCATGACGACTGAGGCCGGCGCGCAGGACGGCCCCGCGGCGTCGACTGCAGCGGACCGACGCCTCGCCCTCGCAGCCATCGCCGTCAGCCAGCTTCTCGTCTTGACGTTGTGGTTCTCGGCGTCCGCGGTCGCACCGCAGCTTGAGGACGCGTGGGCGTTGAGCAGCGGTCAGGTCGCGGCGTTGACCTTGGCGGTGCAGGTGGGTTTCGTGGTCGGCGCGGTCGGCTTCGCGGTCGCCGGCGTCGCCGACGTCGTCCCCGCCCGCCGGCTGTTCCTCGTCGCCGCGCTGGCGGGAGCGGGAGCGAACGCAGCCCTGCTGTTGGTGGGACCCGACACGCTGACCCTGGCGTTCGGCTTGCGCCTGTCCACCGGCGTCGCGCTGGCGGGGGTCTACCCGAGCGGTTTGAAGGTGATGGCGGGATGGTTCCGGCGGGGGAGGGGCATGGCGTTGGGTGTGCTGGTCGGTGCCTTGACCGTCGGGAGCGCAGGCCCCCATCTGATCCGTGGTATCGGTTTCGACTGGCGGGGCGTCATCGTGGGGGCGTCGGCACTGGCCGTTGTGGGTGCCCTGCTCTTGTTCGGTACGGTCAGCGATGGACCGTACGAGACGCCACCGGCACGGTTCTCGTGGCGTCAGATCGCATCGGTCGTCCAGAACCAGGGTGTGCGCCTGTCGACCTACGGCTATCTGGGCCACATGTGGGAGCTGTACGCGATGTGGACGTGGACGGCCGCGTATCTCGCGGCCTCGGCGGTCAGGCGTGGCGATGGCGTGGGCTGGGTCCCGACCGCGACGTTCGCGATCATCGCCGTCGGTGGTCTGGGAGCATGGCTGGCGGGGGTCGCGGCGGATCGGTGGGGTCGCACCGTGGTGGCGGGGGCATCGATGGCAGTGTCGGGGACGTGCGCGCTCGCGTCCGCTCTCCTCTTCGGAGTCCACCCCGTGGTCCAGGTCGGGGTGTTCCTCGTCTGGGGCTTCTCGATCGTCGCGGATTCGGCCCAGTTCTCGGCGATGGTCACCGAGACCGCCGCGGCGCGGCACCGAGGTACCGCCTTGACGCTGCAGACAGGGCTGGGGTTCCTCCTCACGTTGGTCACGATCCGTGGGGTGCCGCTGCTGGCCGAGGCTGCGGGTTGGCGATGGGCCTTCCCCTGGCTGGCGCTGGGACCGCTCTTCGGGATCTGGGCGATGTGGATGCTGCGACGCTCTCCGGCCCGGGCTCAGCTCGCCGGGGGCATCGGCTGAGGGGATCCCCTCGTGGGCTGCTCGTGCCGAGGGGATCCGGATCCGCCGCCCGGGTTGTCAAGCGGCGCTGGCAGACAGCTGGATCTCGGCGGCGCGCCGTCCGCGGTCGAACGCCTCGCGGGCGGCCTCGTTGGAGAGATCGAAGTCGAGGTCGGCCCGGACGGGGACGTGGATCACCTGAGCGCCGGCTTCGATCGGCCGTGGAAGCGAGTACCGGGCGCGGATGCCTGCGACGACGGTGGACCGCGCCAAGGTGAAGGGACCGGCGATGGGCTGGTGTTCGTGGCCGTCATGTTCTCGAACCAGCCGGAAGCCGACGATGGGAAGATCGCGAGGAGCGACGCCGATCGGGTAGTTGGCGGCCATGGCACCGTCGGCGATGACGACCCGATCGCCCGTTCGGGTATCGATGATCGTCACCGGGGTGAAGATGAACGGCACCGCAGCCGACATCCGAAGCGCGCGAGCGACCGGGAAGGTCGACGGATCGATGCCGTAGAGCCTGAGGTCGTCGGGGAGGACGATGCCGCGGCTGTGGCTGAGGTCGGTGGCGACGATCTTGAGCCGGTCGCCGGGAAGGTCCGAGAAGGTGCGGATGCCTTTGGCCTCGAGCAGTTCACCCCAGATGTGCTCGAGCCGGGAGCTCCGGTACAGGCCTCGTCGCGTGATGAGGGCGATGTGGCGGCCGACGAGGGGGATCTTGGAGCCCGGCACCGCGTCGAGCAGCCCTGGCCAGTCGACGGCGCACACCGACGAGGACAACTCGTCGGGCGAGTACCCCGCCACGATGAGCGAGGCGACGAGGGCGCCGGCGGAGGTGCCGACGACGGTCGAGAACTCGTATCCGGTGTCGATCGCGGCTGCCGCGGCGCCTGCCAGGGCGATCCCGCGGACCCCGCCGCCTTCGAACACTGCGTTGACCTTCATGGGTCGAACAACCCCCGCCGACCGCCGGCGGTGGGGAGAGTGTCGCAGCGTTTACGGTTTCCGGGAACGGCTCGGCGGTCCCATGCGTTGCTGGAGACACGGGAGGTTCCTGATGGTGGACAACGCAGAGCAGCAGCATTTCGCCTGGCTCGCCCGCAGCTTCGGGCGAACCGACTATCTCCCGCTGACCTCCGACGATCTCGAGGCCCTCGCGGACGCCGGCAGCTACGTCCAGAAGTACCCGGGGACCCATCTGTTCAAGGAGGGGACGCCCGCCGATGCCGCCTACGTCATCCAGGACGGCGAGGCGGAGCTGTACCGGACACGGGGAAGCGGTGCCAGGGTGGTCGTCGGCAGGGTCGGATCGGGATCGGTGATCGGGGACATCGCGATGTTCCAGGAGACCCCGTACATCTCGTCGGCGCGGGCGACGACCCCATTGATGGCGTTCCGCATCGAACGCTCGAAGCTGCTTCCCATCCTGGTCGAACGCCCGGTGATCGCCATGCGATGGTTGGTCGCCGGCTTGAACCAGCTCGAGGCCACCCAACGTCGGGTCATCCGGTTACTTCATCGCACCGTCAAGGAGCAGGTCGCGGAGCTCGTCCTCGACGAGGCCGATCGCTTCGGGGAGGTCCATCTGAGTCAGACGAGCCTCGCCAACCTCCTCGGTGCGAGCCGTCAGTCGGTCAACCAGGCGTTGTCCGAGCTGCGTTCGAGCGGTGCGATCGAGACGGGCTACCGGCGGGTCCGGGTCGTGGACCCGCGTCAACTCGAGGTGCTCGTGGGCCGCTGAGTGGCGCCAGGCCGACGACGGATCGCGATCCCGATGGCGGCGCCCGTCGCGGCGCCACCCACGGACAGGGCGATGGCTTCGAGGGTGGGTGAGGGGAACGGCGCCAGGGATGGCCCGTCCATCGCGCCGAGCGCCACCACCGCGGCGGTCGCGGTCAGAGACAGGGCTCCCGACCACGCGGCCAGGATCACCACCGCACGCGATTGCAGGGGCGCGTCGAGGGCGGCGAGGACCGGTGCTGCGCCGGCGACCAGCAGCGGCGCGAGGTGGAACGTCGTGGTCGGCCTGAGGAGGGCGACGCCGATCCAGAGGGCGCCGAGGGCGCCCGTCCAGCCGATCGCGGAACGGAGGGATGGCTCGTTCGCCAGCGGCAGGGACCACATGGTGTATCACAACCACCCCGCGGGGGTCATGTTCGAGGAAGGTCGGGAAGGTGACGATCGTCGATGGCTGGTCCGGTTGTTTACGCACAGTGGTCGAACGTGTACACTGGCCCCGAGGTTGCGAATGGGCTCGCGACCCAGGGGCTCGACAGGGAAGGCAACGGGGGGCAACACATCATGGGGGAACGTTCGAAGGTCGCTGTCGTCGGCAGCGGCTACGTGGGGACGGTCGTGGCGGCATGTCTGGCCAGTGTGGGCCGGGAGGTCGTGGGCGTCGAGATCGATCCCGAGAAACTGGCGAAGCTGCAGCGGGGCTCCGCGCCCTTCTTCGAGCCGGGCCTGACCGAGCGCCTGCTCGACGGTGTGGAATCGGGTCGGCTCACCTTCACCGACGACTTCGAGGTGGCGCTGGTCGACGCGGAGGTCGTCTTCCTGTGCGTCGACACGCCGCCGGGCGAGACCGGCCATCCGGACATGCGGTCCGTCACCGCCGCGGCACGGTCGATCGGCCGAGCCATGCACGCCCCCCATGTCCTGGTCACCAAGAGCACGGTCCCGGTCGGGAGCGGCAACTGGCTCGAGACGGTCATCGAGAACGAGCTACCCGAGGGGATGGATCCCGAGGCGCTGTCGGTCGTGTCCAACCCGGAGTTCCTCCGCGAGGGCAGCGCCGTGGAGGACTTCCTCCACCCGGATCGGATCGTCCTCGGCGGCGACCAGCCGGCGGCCGTCGACACGGTCGCGGACGTGTACCGACCGATCTTGGAACAGGCGTTCCCCGGTGGGGACAAGACGAAGCGGCCGGTGCTGGTGACGACGTCGCGGTCGACGGCGGAGACCATCAAGTACGCGGCGAACGCGTTCCTCGCGACGAAGATCAGCTTCATCAACGAGATCGCCGGGATCTGCGAGGCGGTGGGCGCCGACGTCCAGGAGGTCGCCTACGGCATCGGTTTGGATTCGCGGATCTCGGATCGGTTCCTCAACGCCGGCCTCGGTTGGGGCGGGTCGTGCTTCGGCAAGGACGTCCTGGCGCTGGCTGCGATGGCGCGTGAGTACGGGCGAGAGCCCCACATCCTGGAGGCCATCCGTCGGGTCAACGACGATCAGCGCGACATGGTGGTGCGGAAGCTGCAGAAGCACCTGCGTCCGCTGCGCGGTCGCCGGATCACCCTCCTCGGTCTGGCGTTCAAGCCGAACACCGACGACACCCGCGACGCTCCGGCGTTGACGATCGCGCGGTCGCTGATCGCCAAGGGGGCGGTGGTGAAGGCGTACGACCCGATGGTGAAGGAGATCCCGGAGATCCCGGAGTTGAAGACGACCGCCGATCCGTACGCGGCGGTGGAGCGAGCGGACGCGGTGGTGCTGGTCACCGAGTGGCCGGAGTTCCGAGAGCTCGACTTCGAGGCGGTGGCGTCGCGGATGAAGGGACGGTGCTTCCTCGACGGGCGCAACGCCGTCGATCCGGCGACCGTCCGTGCCGCCGGTTTGGAGTACGAGGGCGTGGGCCGGGCCGACAGCCATCCGGTCTCGATGTTCGACTGACCCCGTACGCGACCTCGGGCCTGTTCCAGAGCGGTGGGGACCGGCTACCGTTCAGCGCGGAGCAGGCTCGAGCGGAGGAGTGAGGACGTGTTCCGAGCAGTCATGAACGTCGAGGTCGGCCGAGGTGCACGTCTGGGGTTGGCGCTCTCGTTGATCGCGACGCTCGTCGTCCTCGTGCCCACTCAGGCGCGAGCCGCTGCGGTCCCTGGCACCGTCAGCTTCTCGGTTCCCACCAGCAACGCCCCGGAAGGAACGACCCCCCATTCGGTGGAGGTCGCCCTCACCGTCGGACCAGGCAATACGCTGGACGCCGGCTTCACGGTGGATGTGGCGCTGGCCGTCGGGAGCACCGCTACCGGTGGCGGCATCGACTACACGTACACCACCACGTCGGTCACGTTCAACGCCGGTGACGACGACACCGCGAGACGGACGGTGGACATCACGATCGTCGACGACGCCCTCGACGAGGCTCCCGAAACGATCGAGCTGATGCTGACGAACCTGGTCAACACGACGGGCACGAGCACGATCGGTGCAGGAGCGACCCACCAGGTCACGATTGCCGACAACGATGGGCCACCGTCGGTGTCGGTTTCGGATGCGGCGGCGGTGACCGAAGGGGCCACGTCGCAGTTCACGGTGTCGTTGTCGGCAGCGTCGGGCCAGACCGTCACCGTGGACTACGCCACCGTCGATGGGACCGCGGTCGCACCCGGCGATTACACCGCGGTGGCGGCCACGACCGTGTCCTTCGCTCCTGGGGAGATCCAGAAGACGATCTCGGTGACGACCGTCGACGACGCGGTCGACGAGACCACCGAGACGTTCAGTGTCGTCCTGTCGGCGCCGACCAACGCGACGGTCGCCGACGGGACCGGCATCGGCACCATCGACGACAACGACAACGCCGGCATCATCGTCGCACCGCAGAGCGCGACCGTGACCGAGGGCGGCGCCACCGATACCTACACGATGCGGCTCAACAGCCAACCGACCGCGCCAGTCACCATCACCATCTCGTCGGGCACCCAGCTCACCACCGATACACCATCGTTGACGTTCACGGCAACGAACTGGAACACGGCGCAGACGGTGACGGTGACCGCGGTGGACGACGCCACGGTCGAGGGGATCCACGCGGCGACGATCACCCATGCCGTGACGCCGTCGTCGGCGCCCGAGTACGTCGGGCTCTCCCCGGCTTCGGTGAGCGTCACCATCACCGACAACGACTTCACCGTCGCCTTCGTCAACGCGAACAGCAGCGTCCCCGAAGGCACCGGCGGATCGACGCCGGCCACCATCGACGTCGTCCTGCAGACCGGCGGCCAGCCGCTGGCCGCGGCGGCCACCGTCGACGTCGTCCGTACCGGCGGCACCGCCACGCCGGGCAGCGACTTCACGTTGACGACGACCCAGGTGACGTTCCCGGCAGGGTCGACCGACGGGGCGACCCAGCCCGTGACGGTCTCGGTCGTCGGCGACACGATCAACGAAGCGGTCGAGACCGTCGTCCTGGCCCTCCAGAACCCCTCACCGGGCGGCACCGTCGCCGCGCCGTCGGTCCACACCCTGAGGATCGCCGACGACGACGGGCCACCGTCGGTGTCGGTCTCCGACGCCTCGACGGTGGCCGAAGGAACGACGACCCTGACCTTCACGGTCACCCTGCTCCCGTTCTCCGGCCAGACCGTCACGGTCGGCTACTCGACGGAGGCCACACCGGGCACCGCCACCGCCGGGTCCGACTACGTCGCCACGACCGGCACCCTCACGTTCGCTCCCGGGGAGACCTCCAAGACCGTGGCCGTGCCGGTGCTCGGCGACACCGTCGACGAGATCGCCGAGACCGTGAAGGTCACCCTCACCTCGGTGACCAACGCCGCCGAAGGCGCCACGGTCGCCTCCGGTGTCATCACCGACGACGACAACGTGGCGCCCACCATCGACGCCCACACGACCACCAGCGTCGCGGGCAACCCGAAGGTGCTGTTCATGGTCGGCGAAACGGTCAAGTACACCCTGGACTTCACCGACCCGGGTCTCGCCGACACCCACACCGTCACCATCTCGTGGGGTGACGGGACGCCCAACGCCGTCGTCGCGGTCGCCGCCGGAGCCCGCAGCGTCAGCGCCACCCACGCCTACGCGGCGACTGACGTCTACACGATCTCGGCCTTCGTGTCGGATGGCGACGGCGGCCAGAGCGCCGACGAGAGCAACCTCGTCATCGTCGAGAACACGGCCGGGGGAGGCGGCGACCACCGCATCATGTTGGTGGATCCGTCGCAGGGGTTGTGGCATGTGTTCGACGTGGCGGGGACGGAGGTGGATGCGTTCTTCTTCGGGAATCCGGGGGATTATCCGATCATGGGTGATTGGGACGGTGATGGGATCGAGACGCCGGGGATGTATCGCCAGTCGGACGGGTACGTGTATCTGCGGA
>Ga0256841_1000354_pt1 | contig 48939 bp, 46 predicted proteins | sample 356308metaG_FD_185971 | JGI IMG/M metagenome (GOLD analysis project Ga0256841, IMG submission 185971) | Hydrothermal vent microbial communities from Mid Atlantic Ridge, Atlantic Ocean - 356-308 | ecosystem: Environmental > Aquatic > Marine > Hydrothermal vents | place: Atlantic Ocean: Mid...
TGAACTCTTCCAAGCATTGTATAACAGTAAACTGGTAAAGGATAAGCTGAAAGATGTGGAACTGACTGCCGTAACAATAAGGGAACGAGCTGCCGAGCGGGCCTTCGATGCCAAGCAAAAGGGTTACGGTCCCGACAGAATTCTTTTCATGGTCTCCACCAGTGAATCTCACCATCGGAGAAATTCGGGGATTTCTCTCGCCGAATACTGGAAGATGGCTGAAAAATACATAAAAATGGCTCACGAAAACGGGATAAAGGTATGTGGCACGGTGAGTACCATCTGGGGATGCCCTATTGAAGGCCCCACTGAATTGAGCAAGGCGGTGGAATTTACCGGCCGATGGCTGGATATTGGGGCCGATGATATCGAACACGCGGACCATGATGGCTCGGCACCTCCAAATAAGGTCTACGAATATTTCTCCATGGTACTTGATAAATATCCTGATCCGAAGCTCCACGTGGCACATTTCCATGTCACGAGGGGATGGGGATTGGCTAATGTTTTGGCAGCATTGCAGGCCGGAATCACTCATTTTGAATCCACCATGGGTGGTACAGGTGGACAGCCGGCAAACTTTGTTGACGACTGCCCTGTTCCCGGTACAGGAAAGTATTACTATGCCGATCCAAACATTGTGGGGTTGGTTTGTACTGAAGATATGGTGGTCATGATGGATGAGATGGGAATAGATACCGGAGTAGACGTAGATAAAGTTCTTGAAATTGGAAAATGGATTGAAAAGATTCTTGGGAGACGTTTACGCTCCGAATGTATAAGAACCGGTCGAATACCCAAAACCGGCACCGGAAGATAGGCTCGGAAAGTTAATTTCAAGGCAAAAAAGGGAGGCCTCGCAGGGAGGTCTCCCAAATTAACTGGTAAATCCTCACTACTTCTACTTGACGTTACATTATGAGTTACCGGGCAATTGTAGCTTACGAGCGGCAGGGCAAAATTATCCACGGGGCATTCATTATGGCCGCAATAGTCCTTGGAGCCCTGGCCACCATAATTCTGACTACAGCAGGCAGGTTACCTGAATTTAAAATTTTCATACCGAACAAGCTTCCTGAGAACCACTATTTACAAGCAATACTGTACCAACGTGAACTTTTCCCCTTTTACATTCACCTTATGACCTTGACTTCGATTTCTTACCTGATTCTGAGACTGGTTAACTTTTTCTGGCAAAAGATTTCATTATCACAGGTAGAAAGGGAAGTGAATGAGAGCTTGAAATTCACCGAAAAGATGACTGAATTTAAATCAAACCTGGATCATGATTCGCTTCTAAGGTACTTTTATAATATTCGCAGAAAGCTTTCAGGCGGAAACAGGTACAACTGGGCGAACCTGGTCAGCTCTGCTCGGAGAAGACTTTTCGCCGTATTTGAAGGGACCAATAATTTAAGTGCCGAGAACATTTTGCTCGTCAGCGACACCGCTAGCTCGGTAGACCATACACAGGTGTACTACGGATACAGGCTAGTGGGATTCATGGCCAGGCTTATTGTTCTTGCGGGAGTAGTTGGAACTATTATGGGATTAGCCATACTCGCAGCCCCCGTAATTTCCGGCGACATGGAAATAAACATGGCTGTATCACACATAAGCGAAAATTTAAGCATGGCCGGCTATTCAATTATGGTAGGTGTTTTTCTATATGTCTTTATTTCTTTTTCAAGGCATCTGGATGAAAGATATTTGGCTCACCTAGATAATTTCCTAGTCATGGAAATAGTACAGAAGATACCTTTCAAGAATCCCGATTCATTAATATTATTGAAAACGTATCTACGCACTCTGAGAAGCATCGAAAAATCAATTGACGATCAACTAAAAAAACTGAACGACAGGATTGATCATTTGATCAAAATCTCAAGGTAGTCCTTCAAAGATCCCGGAAAGTTGGAATACTATGCCACAAACCTGAATCCGTGACGAAACCTTATATCTAATTTGTATAACATGTTCAAATTGCTCATTATTGGCTACATAGCCAGGGTGGATTATTTTTTAACTTGTCAAGCAATCTTTTTACTTCCTGCGGGTTGTTCACCTGTACCTCATCTTCGGCGTCATCGCCCTCCGTACATAGCGTACTATCGTCCACCGGGCTCTTCCTTGCATCTGTGGCCCAGGTGAACGATCACGGATTCAGGATAAACTTTCTAACTGTTATCAGTACTATTTCAGGGTGGCAGTGAAACCTAACTGGAACCCCCGAGGATCCTGCCCCGGATGTCGTATAACCTTTTATTGAACCGTATCTCCACGAACCAAGAGTGAACCTACGCGGAACCTTCACGTGTGTGTACGGGGCTCCGATTCCTGGAAATCGAATTTGACCGCCGTGAGTATGACCGCACAGGCAAAGATTAACCTCATCTCCTTTGCAGTCGTTTATGATTTCAGGCGAATGTGAAAGTAAAATTTTGTAATCATCCTTTCCAGTCTTTACCAGTGCTTTTTCCAGGTCGTGACACTTGTAGTAATGTGGATCATCCACTCCCACTATCCACAGACGGTGCCCGTTTCTCTCGATTGCTTCCGCATCGTTTATCAACATGCATATCCCGGTGTCTTCCAGTTCTGGTGCAAACTCAAGGCAGTCATGGTTTCCCAGGACACCGTAGATACCTTCCCTGGCATGTATATGCCGCACTAGTTTCCTAAGCTTGCTTGTAGTTTTATAGAACCCTCCATACATTTTGAATCTGAAATCTCCGCCAAGCAAGCATACATCAACTTCCAGTGGATCGACTAACCTAATGAGCCTATCCAGGAGACCATCTAGACCATCAATGTGCAAATCACTGATAAAAAGAATCGTAAATGGAGCAAACGGAGATCCGATTCTCGAATCGGTGATACGTACTTTCTTAAGCTGGACATCGAGAGCGTTTTCGAGTCCCTTTTCATAAAGGCGAGTTAATTTCAAGAAACCTTCAAAACTGTAACGAAACAAAAAAGAGTTCTCAAAATTGAGATATCTTGCCACAACGGGTAGCGGTTCGTGACAGGACCTCCAGTGTTTAAACTGCCTGCTTGATCGAACGTACCGCAGTCTTCCCCCTGCTTGTTTAAAGTCCATTTCTTCGCCCAGGATGCTTGCCGCATGAGCCATGGGAACAAAGAAGAGTAAACATGCAATCGCAAGGGGAAGTGATAAGTAGTCGGCTTTATAAAAAAAGGCTATGGGAAAGCTTGCTTCAAAAACCTGGTCCAGGATAACAATGCGCACACCGGGCTCAAGCCCAAGCTGTCTCTTGATCAAGCTCGAAAGAAGATCTCCGAGCATGCTGAGAGAAGCGGCGAGAAGGGAAATCGAAACCGGGAATTCCATGAAAAATCCCAGGATTCCTCCGACCACAATTGCTCCAATGAATCCCCTGATAGTTTTATGAGCCCCCAAAAGCTGACGACCATTTTTCAGACTAAATCCGAAATCAATAGGTTGATTGCCGACGTCTCCGAGGATAATTGAGAGCAATACGGGGGTTATGTTTATCAGTAGAAGGAAGATAACAATTTTAAAGAAAACCATATTTTCTCTTCTTTACCCAAAAGTGAGAAATTCTTCCGATATCACCAGTGAGCCAGTTCCACCTCCCCCCATGCTCCGAGCCTATCTCCGATTATAATAACAATCCCCAGCAATCCGGCAATATTTTGTGCCATTTCCAGTGCACTATTAATATCCTGAGGCTTTTTTACAATGTTTCCCAGAGCTGTTGCTGCCGCATCGGCAAGGGCTGCATTTTTTGATATCACGGTCACTGCATCAGCTTTACCAAAGCTCAAGGAGTGCCCGACGGTACCAGACGAAGTGCAGATTCCCACGGGAAGCTTATCGGGTGTAAAGCGTACGGCTATCTTGTTACTTAAGGGAGACTCCCCCGCATAAATTCCAACTTCAACAGGCCTTCTCATGGAGAGAAAACAATCTCCGCCGTTTTCCACAATTATCTCGGAGGTGTACTTTTTAAGCCCTTTCCCGACCCTGGAAGCAATGGCGCCTGCCACTGCAGCCATGGGACCGGTTCCCGCGTGCTGCGAAGCCATGATCATTTCTCTCACTATGGCCGGAACCGTAAAATCCGGTATAGGGATAGGGGTAAGAGATTTTAGAAAAAGGGGGTTATCCCGAATAAAATCTTCAATGTGTTTTCGGTACGTGTGGACCAGGTTCTTTGTTTCCTTGCTCAGATCTCTTTCCGCTTTAACCCATAGATCGGTTTCCCTTACCTTCACCTGGAAACCCACAAGTTCTGGCTTGATACCTTGGTACCTGTAAAAACGTTCCCGGTACTTCTTCACCTTATTCCCACTCGATGGTACTGGGAGGCTTGGACGAAATATCGTATACGACCCTGTTCACACCCTTAACTTCGTTGATAATCCTGGTAGAAATTTTAGCAAGGACCTCGTGGGGCACCTTCGCCCAGTCCGCGGTCATTGCATCGACGCTCTCTACTATCCTTACAGCTATTACCTGTTCATAAGTGCGTTCATCACCCATGACACCAACCGTATAGACGGGGAGCAAAACCGCAAAGGCCTGCCACACCCTGTCGTGCCATCCGGAGACCACCATTTCTTCCATGACAATGGCGTCGGCTTCTCTCAACACCTTGAGCTTATCACGCCTCACCTCGCCCAGGCACCTGATTGCAAGGCCAGGTCCAGGAAACGGATGCCTCATGATTATTTCCTCGGGGAGCCCTAGTTCCCTCCCCACAAGCCGAACTTCGTCTTTGAACAGTTCCCTCAAGGGTTCCAGGAGCTGTAGCTTCATCTTTTCAGGAAGTCCACCGACGTTGTGGTGAGTCTTAATGGTAGCAGACGGGCCCTTGAAAGAAACGCTCTCGATGACGTCCGGATATAAGGTACCCTGAGCCAGGAAAGTTGCGTTGGCAAATTCAGATGCTTTTTTTTCAAATATTTCTATAAAGAGGTTCCCGATGATTTTTCTTTTTTGTTCCGGGTCCACCACGCCCTTAAGTGCCATAAGGAAGGTTTCCGAGGCATCAACGTAATGAAGATCCATATCGAAGTGATCACCAAAGATCCTCAAAACCTGCTCAGCTTCCCCCTTTCTAAGAAGTCCATTGTTGACGAAAATGCAGTGGAGATGCTTTCCGATTGCCTGGTGAAGCAAAACCGCCACCACCGACGAATCCACACCACCACTTAGAGCACAGATAACTTCGTTTGATCCCACCTTTTCTCTCATTTCAGAGATGGTTGTCTCCACAAAGGATTTCATTGTCCACGTCGGCTTACAGCCACAGACCTTGAAAATGAAATTCTCCAGTATAAGTCTCCCCATGGGCGTATGAACCACTTCCGGGTGAAATTGAAGCCCGAAGATCTTTCTTTGTAGGTTTCCCATGGCAGCAATGGGAGAATTATCACTTTCTCCCAGGACTTCAAACCCTTCAGGAGCACGATCAATCCTATCTCCGTGGCTCATCCAAACCCGGATGCTATCTTCTTCAATGCCTGAGAAAAGGGGTTCTTTCCTGGTTATCTTCATGTACGCAGGGCCATATTCCCTTTCTGCCGCTGCCCCTACTTGGCCTCCAAGCTGGTAAGTGATCAACTGCATTCCGTAACATATTCCCAGGATTGGCAAGTTTAAATCATAAATATCCAGTGGGACTATTGGCGCATCGGGGTCTGTCACACTTGCAGGGCCACCGGAAAAAATCAACCCTTTTGGCTTAAATTTTTTAATCTCGGAAAGGGACCAGTTGTACGGGTGAATTTCGCAGTACACGTGACTTTCTCTCACTCTTCTCGCAATTATCTGTGTATACTGAGATCCAAAATCAAGGATTAAAATTCGTTCGTTATTAAGCTTTTGCATTTCACTTTACCTGTTTTCTACACGGTAATTGGGTGCTTCTTTTGTAATTATAACGTCATGGACGTGGCTTTCCCTTAAACCTGCCTGCGTAATCCTGATAAATCGTGATTTTTCCCTTAGTTCCTTTAGATTACGGCATCCCACATATCCCATACCTGCCCTTAAACCACCGAGTAACTGAAAGATGCTCGCTGACAGAGGCCCCTTGTAAGGGACTCGCCCTTCTATGCCCTCAGGGACCAGCTTCGTAGCTTCATCCACCACGTCCTGAAAATACCTATCCCTGCTTCCTTCCTGCATCGCACCAAGGGATCCCATTCCCCTGTAGGTTTTGTAACTTCTGCCCTGGAACAGTATCGTCTCCCCGGGGCTCTCCTCGGTGCCTGCAAACAGGCTACCGATCATCACCGCGTGGGCCCCGGCAGCAAGAGCCTTAACAACGTCCCCGGAATACTTAATGCCCCCGTCGGCTATTACCGGAATCCCATATTTCTCACCCACCGGAGCACATTCAAATATCGCACTAATCTGTGGTACACCAACTCCGGCAACCACTCTGGTGGTACAGATGGACCCGGGGCCAACCCCTATTTTGATAGCGTCAACTCCTGCTTTGGCCAACGCTTCTGCTCCTTCGCGCGTGGCAATGTTTCCAGCCATGAGTTCAGTTGCCGGAAAAGATTTCTTAATTTCCATTATTGTATCGAGTACTTTCTTTGAATGCCCATGAGCGGAATCCACGACTATGATGTCCACCCCTGCGTTTATCAACGCTTCTGCCCTTGCCAGCCCTTCGGGTCCCACACCAACAGCCGCACCAACCCTCAGCCTACCAAGGCTATCTTTACAGGCATTGGGGTATTTTTTTAACTTCATAATATCTTTAATGGTGATTAGCCCTTTAAGCCTACCTTTTTTGTCTACCACAAGTAACTTCTCTATTCTGTTCTTGTGAAGTAGAGCTTTTGATTCTTCAAGGGTTATTCCCTCGGGAGCCGTTATCAGGTTATCTTTTGTCATCACGTCTCGAACCTTCAGGTTCATGTTGGTTTCAAATCGAAGATCCCTGTTGGTAATGATACCAACAAGCCGCTCCCCATCAACAACAGGGACACCTGATATTTTGTACCTTTTCATTACTTCGAACACGTCAGATATCTTCTGGTCAGGCCCCACAGTTACAGGATCAACAATCATTCCGCTTTCCGATTTTTTGACCTTGTCAACCTCCTGAGCCTGCCTTTCAATGCTCATGTTGCGATGAATTACCCCCATGCCGCCTTCCCTGGCCATGCTTATGGCGGTATCAGCTTCCGTAACGGTATCCATGGCAGCACTGAGAAGGGGCATATTCATGGTAATGTTTCTCGTTACCTTAGTCTGGATATTGGTTTCTACAGGTAGTACCTCTGAATAACCTGGCAGAAGTAAAACATCGTCAAACGTTAATGCTACCGGGATATCACTTACTTCTTTCATCGACAGCTCCTAATAGTTTATTTGGTTTTCAAGTCTTTCTTTAACACCTTTAACAAGGATCGGCCATGCAATGGTTGCATCACAATAAACTTCGGCGTACATCCCGCCTTCTTCAGGGGGAACAAATTTACCCCAAGATATCCCTTCCCGGTACGTACAGCCGCTCAACCCTCCCCAGTGTACGGGTTCAGGGCATATGCGTACTCCGTAATGAAACTTTTTTTGAGGGATATCAACCTCACACCTGTTCCTAGCTATCTCAAGAAATGGCCCCACCTGTTGAGCCCAATTTCGAGGGACTCCACCCCCAACGGTAAAGATGCCAACCTTTTCGGCTCCGGCAATACGTTCTGCATAGCTGCATAGATCAAGAAAGGGGTTAAAATTGAGAGGCAGTTTCTTTAGCGCTTCAAAAGGGGCTGTACCAGGATTTTCTTTTAATTCCTTTTTCATCATCCAGGTGGCAAAATCAAGTCCGAGCTCGGAGTCGGTAAACGCAGGGACGTACACGGGGACCTTCTTTCTATATGCACTTTTTAGAATTCCGGGAAGACGCGTGTGTTCATTTAACCATTCACCTATTTTCTCACAGATAAACTCCGAAGACATGGGCATGGAATGATCCATACTGTCAAGTATTTCAGAGAAAATCCTCTCAACATTATCTAGGTTCTTTTCAAGCTCCAAGGTATCATAAACCCTGTTGTAACCTTTAAAGTATAGTTCGCTATCATCCATGGTCGGATCGTACTTGAAATGAAGCATCCCGGTGCCTTCCACTAGCCCATGAGCCATCAGTGCTCCCGTTGAAACAACAACATCAAGCCAGCCCCAGTCAATCATGTGGCATATCAGCAGGCCCATCTTAGCTACAGTCATAGCACCGGAAAACGTTCCTACAACCAGACAGTCCTTATCCAAAATCATCGCGGCAAGGACCTTTGCGGCTTCACCGAGAGACCTTGCTCCAAAGGCGGTCTTCTCCATTGCTTCCAGCATACCCGAGAAGTTTTTAACCTTCTCAATGTCCAAACTTTCCAGGGGTATTAATTTGTCAGAAACCCCATCACAATAGCGATCCGGTTTTCTCAGGGCTTTTTCTTTCATTTTTTTCCGTTTCACCTCACGTCTAAAACAAACAAGGTCAGATACTAAAAGTTCCTGAACCAACTGAGAGCCAGAAAATGTACATGAGCCCGGACATGAGAGTACTCACCGAGATATTGGTGGCAGCAAGCTCTGGATCTCCATGCAACTCAACCGCCATTATGTAGGTCACCGTGGCACTGGGAGCCGCAAGAAGGATTAAGCACGGGAGCCTGTAGTCACCCGGCACCTTGAGTGCCCGCAAAAACACGTAACCGGTAGCGGGTAAAATAATTAGCTTAAAAAACGTGGCTGTCAAGGTGCCTTTTAGATGTTTTTTTATATTTTTTACAGAGATGGATGCTCCGATAAGAAACAAGGCCATGGGAAGAGCCATGTTGCTAATGATTTTAAGCGTTCTCTCGACAAAAATAGGAATGGGAAAGCGAGTAAGGCTAACAACTATCCCCAGTAACGTGGCAAGTATTATTGGGTTGATTGAGATTTGCCTGATTACTGCAAGGAGATCTGTTTTTCTGGTACCATCTCCCTTCCCAAGGAAGTATTCAAGCACACTGACCGAAATAAAATTCTGAGTCAAAATTAGAAAACTGCCTATGATTACCGTTTTGGTAAACCCGGTTCCTCCCAAAAAGTAATAAGCCACGGCAAAAGCCACGTACCCGAGGTTCCCGTGGATAGAACTTTGCACAAGGGTGCCCCTGCTTTGGTTATTAAGCCTCGCTATCGAAGAAACCAGGAAAACGAGGGCAAAAGTTATTATAACAGGGCCAATAAGACTTATCACCGCGTCCAGGCTTATACTTTTTCTGAAATTTGATTCTGCAACTTTTTCAAAAATCATCACAGGTATTGCCACGTGGTATACGAGGTCATTTGCAGGAGGCGTGAATTCCTCCGGTAAAAACCCTCTGCTTCGGAGTAAATTACCAAATATTATAACGGCAAATATCGGTATGATAGTCGAAACTATTTTTTCCATTAGAACATCTACTTTAAAAGTCTTGACGAGCACATGAAGTTTAATTATAGAAACACTTCCGATTCTAATGCACCAACAGAGGAAAATTTTTTAATTACCACGGCGTGATAAAGAAAAACAAGGAAATAAGAAAGCATAGTGATAAAAAGAGTTGACTTTTTTTGCAGGGTCATTAATGATTTTTTTAAATCACTCAGTGCATGATTGGAAGCAGAAAAACAGATAATGCGCAGAAGAGGTATCACAGATGGAAAAAGAACTGGAAGATAAAACAACACAGATCCTAAACGATGATGACATTGTTGTTCCTGACTTACTCAAGGATGATGAGATTACCGAAGAAATTGTTGACGATGAACTGCTGGAATTTGAAGCTCTGGCTGGGGCTGCAGAAAGAGCCATAGAAATAAAGGACATAAAAAGCACCAAAGACTGGCAAAAGTATATCAGCCAGATTGACGTATCACAGGCAAAAAAATATTCCATTCACGATAAGTATGAAAAAGGGGATATAATTTCTCACGACAAGTTTGGCCTGGGAATAGTGTGTAAGGTATTAACCCCCAGGAAAATGGAAGTGTTTTTCAAGGAGGGCAAAAAATTAATGGCAATGAGTTACCCCCTGGGATAAGAAGTACACGTGTGGGCGGTTGTGGTTAGCTGTAAGCAAGGTCGAGGAAAAACAACTACCAGTAACGGATATCTTTGTCAAGATCACTAAAAACGTCTTCAAGCTTGTAAAGAAGTTTGTCTAGTTCGTTTAAATTTCTGGAAAGAAGCATTTCTCGTGCTTCTTTTTTTATTGTCATTGCTTTCCTGTAGAAACTACTTAGCTTTTCCCGGCTTTCTTTTGCCACTTTTGGATCTTTTATAATGTCTTCCAGGATATCCACAATCTCGTACAAGGATTTATCTTCACATACGTAATTGGCGTAGCCGATTTTTCTCAACCATTCGTAAAGTCTGGGAAACGTTTTAGAAAAGTTTTCCTTGTAGAAAGGAATAATTTTGATATCGATTTGCATGTACTTGCTCATAATCCCTCCCTTTTTAGCCGATAATCACAAAACCACCCAGGACTATTTATTATGCTCGCTATCGAGGAACTCTTAACTAATAGTAAAAAACATATTATAACTTGACAGAATAGGCACTATTTTTTAGAGAGAAGGTTGCTTAAAATAATTATAATCTAAAAACCAGGCTACGAAAAATGTATGCAAAAATGATTGTATTGAGATTCCCGAAGGAGGTCGTAGACAAGCCAATAGTAACTAACCTTGTTCGGAATTACAATCTCACTTTTAACATCCTGAAAGCCACCATTTTCCCTCGTAAAGAGGGACTCATGGTAATGGAACTTAGAGGGAACAAGAAAGATTACGACAGGGGAATCGAATACTTACAGAGACTAGGCGTAAAAGTAGATACCATTGCTCAGGACGTAAGACGCGATGAGGAAACTTGCTATCAGTGTGGTGCCTGCACGGCGGTATGCCCGACGGGAGCCCTAAACATCGAAAGACCTTCAATGAAGGTCATATTTAACTCGGATAAATGCAGCGCATGTGAACTATGTGTAAAAGCATGTCCCACACGAGCTATGACAGTTAGTTTTAATCGCAATATTGATTTTTAGCAGCTACCAGATGTAGGAGGAAGCAGATGCAGTACAGCGAAATTGTCATGGATCATTTTATGAATCCCAGGAATGTTGGAGACCTAGAAAACCCGGATGGTATTGGTGAAATTGGCAATCCCTCGTGTGGTGATATTATGCGGATGGTTATCAAGGTAAAAGATAACAAAATAGAAGACATAAAGTTTAAAACCTTTGGATGCGGTGCTGCCATCGCCGTAAGCTCTATGGTAACGGAGATGGCCAAGGGTAAAACGCTTGAAGAAGCGGCTAGTATAAGCCGGGACGATGTTGCCAAGGCACTGGGGGGACTGCCTCCCAAGAAACTTCATTGCAGCAACCTGGGAACAGATGCATTGAAAGCAGCAATCAATGATTACTGGATAAAACAAGGTCATCCTGAGAAAGTGGTACCTTTGGAAGATGAACACGAAGAAGTTGATAAGGCAACCTGTTGCGATAGCGATGAGCGGCGGTGTAGACAGTCTGATGACCGCATTGCTGCTGAAGGAACAGGGAGTTGAGGTCTGGGGAATACACATGATAGTCGGGGAACCTTCTAATGCGGAAGGCTATACCGATTCTTATTCCAACAGATTTAAAAAAACAAGAGAAGTTCTTGATCGGATAGAGGAAAATCTCCAACTGGAAATAAGAACTGTTGATTTCAGGCAGGTTTTCGAGAAAACCATAATCAAGCCTTTTGTTGACTCTTACCTTGACGGATTGACTCCTAATCCATGCGTTGTCTGTAACGCAAAAATAAAATTCGGAATTCTTCTAGAAAAGGCCCTTTCGCTTGGGGCAAGGTCGTTCGCCACGGGCCACTACGTGAGAATATCATGGGATTCTGTTTCCAAGCGATGGCAACTATTGCGAGGAATAGACAAAGATAAAGAACAATCATATTTCCTTCACCAGCTAACGCAGGATCAGCTAGAACATGCCGTCTTCCCCCTGGGAAATAGAACAAAGAAGGAAGTTTACGAGTTAATAGGCAAACTCAACATGGGTAACGTACCATCCAGAGAAAGCCACGAAATTTGCTTTATCCCCGACAATGATTACAAAAATTTTATACGAAAAAGAGTTGGAATTGAGGACATAGCTGGAGAACTTGTAGACCAAAAGGGAACAGTTCTGGGGAAACATCGGGGGATTTTCAGGTACACCGTAGGACAGAGAAGGGGGATTGGCATTCCTTCATCGGAACCATACTACGTAGTAAGCATTGACCCAAAAACGAACAGGGTTCAGATTGGGAGAAAGGCGGATCTTTACGCAAGAAGATTGGTTGTATCAGGCATTAACTGGGTTTCCATAAGTCCGCCAACAAAGCGTATAAAAGCAGACACCCAAATAAGATATCGTCACCGGCCAGTTTCTGCATCCATAGAAGTAGTGGAAAAAGATCGGGCACTCGTGGAGTTTGACACACCTCAAAAAGCAATTACCCCGGGCCAGTATGCCGTTTTCTACGACCACGATCTCCTTCTTGGAGGCGGACAGATAACCGAAGCGTTACGTTAAATCGCATATGAAAAAGTTCGCAATAAGTACCCTTGGTTGCAAGGTTAACCAGTATGAATCAGCTTTAATTACAGAGTCTCTGGCAAAGTCAGGTTACCGACAGGTTGATTTTACCGGGCAGGCGGACATTTACATTGTAAACACGTGCACCGTGACGGCCAAGGCAAGTTACCAGTCTAGGCAGTTACTGAGAAGATCTCTCAGGCTTAACCCCCATTCGATAATTGCCGCCGTTGGTTGTTACCCGGAAGTAGAAGCTGATAAAATTGCATCCATGGGCATCGCGACTCATATCCTTGGGAATCTTGAAAAGCTCAATATCGTAAGGTACCTCGAACTGCCTGGATCACTCAGGGAACCCCTGGTAAAAGTATCCATGACAAAAAGCACAAGTTCCCTGGAACTATTCCCGTTGGAGAAGTTCCCGGGACGAACGAGAGCATTTCTGAAAATCCAGGACGGTTGCAACACCTTTTGCACTTACTGTATAGTGCCTCACACCCGGGGAAAAAGCAGGAGTCTGAAGAGAAGGGACGTACTAATACAAATTGAACACTTTATTGCCCGTGGATTCAAAGAAATTGTTCTAACAGGAATACATCTTGGCAAGTGGGGAGAAGATCTCACTCCCACAGAGTCGCTTTCGTCCCTTCTTGAAGAAATCCTTATTTCGTTTCCCGGTTGTCGGTTCAGGATTAGCTCTATAGAGCCCCCGGAGCTAACCGAGGCGATACTCACTTTGATGGCCGAGCATGATAATTTTTGCAAACACTTACATGTACCTCTCCAGAGCGGATCCGATGAAATCCTGAGGAGGATGCATCGCCCGTATACCGCCGGCTACTACCTTGAACTGTTTCGAAGAGCACATGATATGGTGCCAGAGTTGGCTTGGGGACTTGATGTGATAGTCGGATTTCCCGGAGAAAGTGAAGACCTCTTTTCAGAAACTTACGAACTACTCAAGGATCTCCCCTTAGCCTACATGCACGTATTTCCCTTTTCTCCACGAAACCATACCCCTGCTGTACACTTTCCGGGACAGGTGCCAGCAAAACAGAAAAAAAGAAGAGCAGCAATTTTAAGGGAATTGAGCAACGTGAAACGAAAGGAGTTTTTGTCTCGATTTCTCGGTAAGATCCTCCACGTACTTGTGGAGGGGAAGTTTAGTGAGGATAAAAACTATTTTCAGGGACTTTCTTCTAACTACATTCGAGTCTATTTCAAAAGAGGGAAAGCAGAGGAAAACAGTATTGTCAGGGTTATAGCTGAGAAACTCTTTGAAAACGGCCTTCTGGGAAAAGTAGTCGGGTAACATGCCTTTTTGAAGACGTGGTGAGAACTTTCGCTGGTGGTTACGCAGGAACCCACATCAAGCAACCAGAAGAACGAAAGTACTATTCGTTAGAGAACTATTTACCCATAATTACCCTACTCATTTCCTTTGCAAGTCTGCAAAAATCTTCAACCGACAGTGTCTCCGGACGAGCTTCAGGTGACACACCCGATCTTTCAAAAACTTTCGGCAAAAACTCTTTGGCTCCCGGATCCATGCGTAGGAGACTTTTTCTCAACATTTTTCTCCGTTGCCCGAAAGAAGTCTTGACGAGTTTTACGAAAAGTTTTTCTTCAGGCGGCGCAAGTAGTACCTGCGGCTTTTTATTAAAGCCTATTTTGATTACCATGGAGCCGACCTTAGGCACTGGGTAAAACTCTTCAGGCTTAAGGGTGAACCCCTTTCGGATATCACCCCTGTAGGCAAGCAACACTGTAAGTATCCCATAGTCCTTTGTACCTGGCTTGGCCACTAGCCTTTCAGCCACTTCGGTTTGGAGCATAAACACGGCATCTTCTATAAGGTAATGGTTTTCCCACAACTTGAACAATACTGGGCTGCTTATGTTGTATGGAAGGTTACCAAATACCCGGAGCTTTTTCCCGGCTTCTTGGGCAATGGAACAAATATCCACTTTCAGTATGTCTGCCTCAATGATTTCGATTCTCGACTTAAGATCTTCTGGAACAACCCTTTCTTTAAGAAGTTTCACAAGTTCAGTATCAACTTCCACAGCATATAATTTTCTTACCCTTTTTGCGAGAGGCACGGTAAGAGCCCCCAAGCCCGGCCCCACCTCCAGCACCACGTCTTCACGTCCGACATCGGCGAATTTCATGATTTTTTCCACAGAATGTTCGTGGACAAGAAAATGCTGTCCCAGCTTTTTGCTGGGTCTCTTGTTCAGGCTTTTTAGAAGTTTATTTGGGGAGATCATGTTTTTGAAGAAAAATTGACTTGTTTCAGTGGAACCTCCTTCCTCCGAGAATAAGGTTCGAACTCTAGCGGATTTTTTTCTTCCCCTTCATTCAAGTATTTGTAATACCCCGCCGCCGCTATCATGGCTGCATTATCGGTGCAATATTCTAGGGGAGCAAGATGAATTTTAATTCCTCTAAACTCTCCTTCTTCCATAAATCTCTTTCGAAGCCTGCTGTTTGCAGCAACTCCTCCAACTATGGCCAGATGCCTTACCTTGAAATTCTCAGCGGCCTTGAAAGCTTTCTCGAGCAACATGTCTACCACAGCTTCCTGGAAACTAGCGACAAGGTCTTCGATCCTGTACGAAGTTTTGTTCTCAGAAGCCGGATTACCGTAGTCCCGGAGAAAGTTAGCAACGGCGGTTTTTATACCACTGAAGCTGAAATCATACGATTCCTTCCCCAGGAACGCTCTCGGAAAACGGAAAGCCGCAGGATTCCCGTCCCGCGCCAGCCTATCAATTATGCCTCCTCCTGGATAGCCAAGGCCCAGCATTTTGGCCACCTTGTCGAATGCTTCACCGGCCGCATCATCCCGTGTATTCCCAAGGAGCCTATACGAACCTACATTTTCAGAATAAAACAAGCTGGTATGTCCTCCTGAAACTACTAGCAAAACCAGGGGAAACTCAATGGGTTCATCTGAGAAGAAAGCGGATTGAATGTGGCCGTGCAGGTGATCGACGCCCACTAGCGGGATGTTTGACACGTAATGAAGTGCCTTGGCAGCGCTAATCCCCACCAACAAGGCTCCGATAAGACCGGGCCCTTGAGTTACAGCAAGCAGGTTTATATCGTTTAATTCCACTGAAGCCTCGTGCAAAGCCTTTTCCATAACAGGTATGATGGCTTCTAGGTGATGGCGGGCAGCAAGCTCAGGTACAACTCCTCCAAAGGGACTGTGTATAGAAATCTGGGAAGAAATAACATTTGAAAGGACTCGTTTCCCATCTTCAACCACTGAGGCCGCCGTCTCATCGCAGGAACTCTCTATTCCGAGGACAAGCATTTGCGTCAGCGTTCTCCCCTGAGGAATTTTTCGGCCATTTTTACATCTTCAACACTACCGATGTACAACGGCACCCGTTCATGGATATTATTTGGTTTTATATCGAGGATCGGCTTTTTCCCGTTACTGGCATATCCTCCTGCTTTTTCCACAACAAAAGCTAGCGGAGACGCTTCACATAGTAGTCGCAACTTTCCATGGGGTTTTTTTGGATCCTTGCTATCGGCAGGATACATAAAAATACCACCTTTTAGTAGGTTCCGGTGAAAATCGGACACCAGGGATCCCACGTACCTGGAAGTGTAGGGGCGTCCATCTCCAGCCTCCGGTGTTTTGAGGTAATCCACGTACTCCCTAACGTTTTCGTCCCAGTAATTGTAGTTTCCTTCGTTCACGCTGAAAATTTTTCCCCGTTTCGGGATCTGTATATTTTCATGGCTTAGCAAGAATTCCCCGATACTTGGATATAACGTAAAACCATGCACTCCCTGGCCGGTGGTGTATACCATCATGGTACTGGAACCGTAGATAAAGTAGCCGGCAGCCACCTGTTCTGATCCCTTTTGCAATACTTCATCCAGTGTTACGGGCCCTCCTTCTTCTTTTCGCCTGTAAACAGAGAAAATTGTACCGATACTTATGTTTACGTCTATGTTTGACGAACCGTCCAGGGGATCCATCACGAGAATGTAAGGCCCCCGGGAAAACGGTTCAGGAATTTCCATTATATCGGCACTCTCCTCGGATATAATAGCACAAAGAACCCCGGTGTGCCTTAAACGCCTGATTATCGTTTTGTGGGCATACTCATCCAGTTTTTGTACCTGCTCCCCGTAAACGTTTATTTCTCCCGTAAAACCGTATATATCCACAAGGCCTGCCTTGTTAACTTCCCTCGAAATCAGCTTTGCAGCAACCACCAGTTCACTCATAAGCCTGGAAAATGCTCCCGTGGCAAACGGTATCTGCTGCTGCTTCATCAGTAAGTGTTCTATGATTGTCATTCCATAACTGCTCATCTTATCCTCCCAATCCGACCTGTTCATATGTACTGGAAACAACGAGACAATCACACACCTCTCTCCACCTTTGCCAGATGTTGTCACGATTATCGTGTACGGGGTGAATCGTCAGGATTAGTTCCCTGGTCCCTATTTACCACTTGTTAATTTCCACGTATCTCCCTTTTCAGGTTCTTCCATGAAAGTGTAACCCATCTTACGGGAACATCGCCACCAAAAAATTTGACGAACTCATTAATAATTTTCTCTGCATCCTTCTTGGAATAAACCACTATATTCCCGAGAGGGAACTGGATTGTAGTATTGTAGACTTGCAACAGCAAAGAAAAGGTATAGCTGGTCAACCAGTGTTGGTTTACTTGAAGTCTCTTTATATCATTTTTGGTAAAGCTAATACTATCCCTGCCCGGGGGAATTCTTTTGACAGCTAGCAATTGTCGTAACCTTAACCTAACAAACACGACTGAAAATACGAATAATGCCCCAAGCGGCAATAGGACGAATAATATTGCCGAATCACCGTCATATATTTTAATTATCCCTGGCATCACCCACAAGCTTATAAAAAAAGCTATCGAACCAATCACCACAAGGATTCCATTTCCTACCAGCAGCATCGATCTTGAAAATTTTAAAGTAAAAGTGTCACCTCGCCTGCTTAAAGTCTGAATCAGACTGCACCTTGTTTCAGCATCCCGGAAATCTCTTTTAAGGCTCGCACCACAGTAAACACAAAAATTACTGCGTTCATCAATTTCTTGGCCGCAATTATGACAAAACACTGATACTCTCCATGATTCTAGGGGCACACCACCAAAGAATTCCAGCGTTTACCGGAAAGAGTAACACAACAGCGAGGAACGAAAATGAATTTTTCTTGCTTTACCTGTTAATCTTAAACTTATGACCACAGGACCTGCAAGACAACCTGTTTGCCAAAGCTGCTCCAAGGATTCCTCCCCACCAGGTAAATCTTTCAATTTTTAGATCTGAACTGCCACAGGCGGGGCAAACAATTCCCGGTTGAGAAGCATTTTCTTGACCTTGAGGCACATCGGGGATAGGAATACCTTCTCCCTGCAGGCTCTCGTCAGGAGCCGCATCTTGTGAAGCTCCAGAATCTACAACAATCTGGGTGCCGCATTGAGGGCAAAAACGCGCATCATCCTGAACTTCTTTACCACACTTTTTACAGAACATTTTTAACCTCCTGCACTAAATTTTCTCATTGTCTGATCATCAATGAACCCTGGCGGTAATTTAAACCGACAAGGAATTGTTACCAAGCTTGTAAAATAGATAAAGGAATGATCCCAGCGCAGCAAGATCAAGCAGGGCTGTAAACATTTGTCCCGTCCCAATCGCAAAAATGGTTAACAGAACACTTAGCCCGGCAAACACCATCGCACCTTTTCTCGCTTCCTTTAAATTTCCCCGCTTGTACTGTTGGTAGGGCCATTTCCAGATGAGCGCAGCGAGACCAAAATCTAGCAAGATAAAAAACAAGGCCGCCCCGCCTTTCCCGTACTTCATTAGAGTCCCCATAAACATTACGCTGACCAACCCCAAGAATACACAGACTCCGATGGGCACGTAAAAGAAGATATCTAAGCTTTGAGTAGATACCTGCTGATGCGGGGGAATTGGAGGGACCTGTTGGAAAGGACTACTCTGCCCACCCGCAGGACTTCCCGCAACGCCGGGGCCATCAGGGGGGCTTCCCATTTGATTACCACCAGAAACACCAGGGGCAGGTGCACCGCAACCCGGGCAAAACCTGGCATCAGGAGGAAGAGCATTTCCACACTTAACACAAAAGTTAGCCATCTCACTCATCTCCTTTCCGGATCTCTGATGAGTTCCCATATTTTGACTTGCTCTTATAACTAGAGAAAAATTTGAATTATGTCAAATCCTATTAATTAAGGAAACTTTGATCAATTACTAAGTTTACCAATAACCCTTTCCATGTCTCGCCGCCCCTTTATTTTGACAGCTACTTCCTAATTATTGGGTTAAACAAAAAGCTAAGGCAGCGAAGCCGCAACCAAGTTTGAACCGCTAAGACGCTAAGAGCGCAAAGGGATATTCTTTTTTCCTTGAGCAGTGCCCCAGTGAAATACTACGTATCCTTCGGAATTTCACGGGGCAAGTGCCTGCTCAAGGAAAGAAGCCTGCCCTTCAGGCATGCTGTTGGTACAGACAATCTGAGTTGGCGCCTGAAGCTTTGTGTTTTGTGTGCGCTTCCTAGGATATGCGTGTTGTCCATTGCCCTTGTTACCCTGAAAGGGTGCAAGGCATTGTGGGCGGCGTTAACCCGCCGGCCGCAATATTTTCCTTCTTCGCGTTCTTTGCGCCTTAAGCGAAGCGGGCGGTTCATTTATGACGGACACTGGTAGTATAAGAATTATGACACGCTAAAACGCTACATGTTTATAGGGAAGTATTCTAATACTTGCCGCAAAATCACGCCTGCGCTTCTTTATATTGCAATAATACACAGCAATGCCGGTATTGACGTAAATCTTCTTCGATGATATCTTCGGACGGCTTATTATAGAAACGTTGTAAACGCAGAATCGATCTAGCAACAGAACACGATTAACTTGCCGCAGTGCGGCGGAGCCGCCTGCCGCTCGATTTATTGTTATGAATTATCAACAGATGTTCGGAGGTGAAACAATGAAAAGGTTTTTCTGGGTCGTTCTGTTTTTTCTGATTCCAGCTATTGCTTGGGGACAACAATTAGTGACCGGCGCAAGTAAAACCTTTATTCCAGGAGACCAAGTACTTTTTGAAGAGGATTTTTCTCGGTGCCCTGTAGGAGATCCTCCTATGGGATTTGATAAAGTAACTGGTGCAGGAGAATGCGTAAAATATGGCGACCAAATATGGATTGCTCCTGCTACTGACGGAGATTATAGGCTGTACAAGAAATTAGACCTTGGGACAGATGAATTTTCAATCGAGTTTGATTTTCTGGGATACCAGGATCCCGGCGGCGCTGACTTTCTTTTTCGGTTACTTGAAAGCAAGGGAAAAGCCTGGGATCAGGCAAGACTACCCTATGACCTTCAAATACATGATGATTATAATGGATATACATTTTGGCTTGAGGGTGTCGGGGGAATTGGAAGATTGGAGAAATTTCACAAAAAGAAAGTACACGTGGCAATTCAAGTGAGACGCCATCAACTTAGGGTTTACGCTAACGGTAAAAGATTGACGGTAGTGCCTTTCAACGTAACTTCCGGCGAACACGTAAGCGGATTTGAACTGATGTTTTATGATGATACTAATAAATACGGAGCACTTGTCAGCAATATAAAAGTCGGCAAATATACAAGCGCAGAGGAAAAACCGCAGCCGGAAAAATTAGGGATTAAGGTAGAAAAGACTGCCGAGGGGACAAAACTCACTATCCCCGAAAAGGTCCTTTTCGATTTCAACAAGTTCTTTTTGAAACCCGAAGCAAGAAAGGCCCTTCACTTAGTTGCTCAAATGTTAAAAGAACATCCTGACAAAAACATACTTGTTGTTGGGTTCACAGACAATATAGGGAGTGATGAGTATAACTTGCGTCTTTCCTTGCAAAGAGCCCAAAGTGTTGCCGATTATCTCATCTACGTGGAAGGAATAAAGAACGGCAGGATAAAAATAGAAGGCAAGGGTAAAGCAAATCCCGTTGCAGATAATTCTACCGAGGAAGGAAGAGCAAAGAACCGCCGGGTAGAAATAATATACTGATATTCGGATCATGATGATTCCTGGCAAACCCTAATAGATTCGGATTTCCGGCACCAGGTATTATTTAAGTAGGGCCATAATATCTTAGATCTGCCATTCCGGCCGAATCAAGGCAGAAAACCGGAATCCATCACCGTTTCTGCGGATTCCTGATCCAAGCCTGCCTCTTATTAGCTTGAAGGAACTCGACGTGCAAAAGAGGTGCTTGGATATCTAAGTAAGAGGCTCTTAAAGCCACGTATCGCAAGGAGTTTTGGACGCCGAGGGCTAGGTGAGAAAATACTCAAAAAATCTCGTTGATGGACTTGTCTAACTTAAAAAGGCAATCGCTCTACACTCTGAATAGAGTGACGGATTTGCAGTTTTGCCAATATATATTATTGATGCCCTCGGCAGGACTCGAACCTGCGGCACCCGGATTAGGAATCCGGCGCTCTATCCTCCTGAGCTACGAGGGCATAAAAACTAGTATTTCGTATCATTACAACCGGTGCTTGTCAAGGTGTATGTAAGGCATCTCCGGACCAGGTTATCTCAATATATTGCGGATATCCCCCGACTAGACTAAGAATCCGATGACCTATAAAGCCCTCATCCACTCCGGTTTAAGTGCGACCTCTCCCCTTAGCGCCGAATCTATAAGCGCTAACACCTTCTCCTTATCCTTCGGCATTCTTGCTTTTATGGGGAGATAATTAGATGCATGGTTAGCCATGAAAAGGCCTTTCATGTCAGTACATCTAAACATTTCCCTAAGTTCCATCAGCAATTTTCGCTGCCCCATTAGCTTAAAGTGCCCGGCCTTTACGTCTTCCGCAAGGGGCGTATTGGGCAAAATCATCACCGTAAGAGCACCTACATAATCCGGCTGCATTTCACTTAACAACCGACCTGTTGCCTGGGCATGCCTAAGTGAACTCTCTTCTCCCGCGATACCGAGCAAAACCGTTACGGAAAGTTTTATACCTGCGTTTTTGACCCTCTTTCCCTGTTTAACCAGATTTTCAGCCGAAGTCCCCTTGCGAATTTTTCTTAAAGTTTCGTTATCTCCACTTTCCACTCCCAGGTAAACTATTCCCAAGCCTTTTTCCCTGAGTTCCAGTAGCTCATCATCGCTTTTCATCCTGATACTCTTGGCATTGGCATATGTCCCTACCCGTCGCACCCAGGGCAGATGTTCACGGATCCTATCCAGGATCCATACAAGCCTTCTTTGCGGAATAATTAGCGCATCACCATCCATCAAGAACACTCGGTGCTGGTTTTTCATGTACTTTGAAGCAAACACTATGTCACTTAGGATTGTTTCATCATCCTTGATTGCGAAACGCTTATCCTTGTAACTCCCGCAAAAAGTACACTTATTGTGGGAACATCCCAGGGTGACTTGTAACAAAATGCTGTTAGCTTCACTCGGCGGCCTGATAATTAGCCCCTCATAATGCATTCCATCGGCAAGCATAACCACTCCACTGTCAGCCAGACCTTTTACAGTTTAACACGCGACTTTACATCTCAATTTCCACGCACGTAGCGAAATTCGCATCTTTTATCCCACGCATGCGCAAATAGCAACACCGATATACCCTAGGTTTCCAACCGAATCATTCCCTTGGTGAAACAGAGTTCCGGCAACCTGGGCTCTTCTTCTATTGTGGCCATCTTTTTCTCTTTTTCCGCCAAGGCTTCTTCAAACCTTGCCGGATCTTCAAGTGGAGCCACATAGCCATACTTTTCTTTCAGCATCTCTTCGTAGCCTTCCGTCACATGCAATACCGCATGGTCGAAGAATCTTACCAGCAGAAATGAAGTCTCCAGGATCTGGTTTAGATCGAGACTGGAGTTAACATCTCTTTCAGCCGTCATAAACTCCCAGAGCTTCCTCTTCGTGAGATACAATGCGCTTATCACTTCCGGCAACGCTATTCCCTGTTGAAAACGCTGCTTACCGAGGTTCCGGTAATGCTCTTTCACCTCCCCTCGTTCATTGTCTTCGCTCAACCAGTAACTAAACCGGCTACAGATGTCATGAATCATATCAAAAAGAGTATTTTCACCGATGTTTCGATAAGATGTAGTGGTTGGATGACTTAGTATCTGTTTTACAATTGATCTTGATAACTCCGAAGCATTGCTCTGGATTAACTCAACAAGTCTTTTGGTCAACATAGCGCCCCCCTTTGTTTACAATTTTTAACCTATTAGACTCCCAAAGACTTATAGTAACCTAACGTTGTGTAATAAATAGCAAAATCAAAAAACCGGTTCAGATACGTGATTAAGTCTATGCCAGAGTTTAGTTCTGCAGGTGCATCCATCAGCCCCTTTTGCGATACGGTGTCCCAGATATGCCTCTTGGTAAGGATGAGATACCGCACCAGTTCTCGTAGAGGGAAGCCCTCCATTCGTCGTCTTTTACCCAGTTCCATATAGTACGATTTTACGTCCCCTTTTTCGGGATCTCTCATCAACCAGTACCCAATACGGCTATAAAGTGCATGAATATCTTCGTATAAGGCCTCATCATCAAGCGTCCTGAACGACTTGGTATCAGGATTGTTCAGAAGCCTGGACTTCAGATCTTCTGCCATGGCTGGCGCATTTTTCTCTATCATCTCAATCATTTTTTCCAGCATGGTCCCCTCCTTTCTTTGAACGGCTTGCATCTAGTTCCAATGCCCAAAATCCGACCTATCCATCTTTTAACATAAGTATATTCCGAGATCCCGGAATCTTCTACCCTCAAACGGGGAAAATGATACTAAACAGTTAGCCTTAATTTTCTTTACCGCCGTACGTTATTTTGTTAGTCTTTATCCGCTTTGCCGAAGATTTATAAACCCAGTTATTAAGGAGCTACTATGATAATTGAACAACTTGAAGTAGGAAATTTTGCTGTTTTTGCGTACGTTGTCGGATGCCCGGAAACGGGTGAAGGGATAGTAATTGATCCTGCAGACGAAGTTGACAGAATTCTCAAAACTGCTACCAGAAAAGGAATAAAGAACATCAAGTACATTGTTAACACTCATTGTCATGCTGATCATTGCGGTGGGAATAGGGAGTTGAAAGAAAAGACTGGCGCCAAGATAGTTATCCATGAGGATGACGCCGAAAGACTGGCAAATCCTTCTCCATTTATTTTGCAGCTTTTTAGATGTGAAGCTTCGCCTCCGGCCGACGAGACCGTTACTCACGGGGACAAAATTGAATTCGGCAATGAATCTTTAGAAGTGATTCATACCCCGGGGCATACGCCCGGCGGGATGTGCCTTTACACCCCGGGGCACGTTTTTACCGGCGACACCTTGTTTGTCGGCAGCATAGGCAGAACAGATCTTCCGGGAGGCTCAATGCAGAAATTGCTAAATTCAATAAAAACCAAACTCCTCGTTCTCCCTGAAGATACAATTGTATATCCAGGACATAACTATGGATCTTTCCCGAAGTCGACCATTGGTCAGGAAAAGAAATATAACCCTTTCCTCAAGTGGTAGGTTGGACAAAAAACAAGCAGTGCTTCCTAGCATGTGTTGCCTTCCAAACGAATTGAGGTGAAAATAAAAGAAAATCTCACCTTCGGAGGCTTCACTTGCAAGAAACTGTTGACACACAAACAGCGAAGAAGTGGAGAAAGCAGGTACAGGCCATCGGTTTTAGAGGAGCGGTAATTGCGCTTCTAAAAGAGCACGTTGCAACCATCGAGAACATAGAGAAACTAAGAACCACGATAAAAAGGCTCCGCAAATACGAACCAGATCTTGAAATTATCCAACAACTGCTAAGAAACAAACATTGGAAACATGATGTTGAAGGTATTATAGAAAGGCTACCTCACACAAATGCAGAGCCGGAAGTACTTTTCGTATTTCGAGGAGGCGGAAACGTTCCGACCATACCGGCTACGGACGGAAAGAAGGTATACTTTAGCAGCGGCCAGACTCTTTACTCCGATGATGCCATTACAGGACAAGTATCCTGGCGAAAGAAACACCCTCAAAAGACTTGGCAGCAGGTATTACTAAAAAATCACATCCTTTACGCTGCTTCCGGTAAAATTCTATATGCATTGGATAAAACCAGCGGTCGTCTACTATGGAAATTTCAGAGCACAAAGGACCTAACTTCACCTTTCTGCTCGAAGGATCACGTTTTCATTGGTTCTTACCAGGGGACTTTATATGCGCTCAACTCCCAAGACGGCCAAAAATGCTGGACATTTAACGTGTCAAAAAGAATTGATGTTGGTAACAGTACCTGGCATGGACTTGTTTTCGCCGCATCGGAGCAAGGCACTGTCTATGGAATAAGGATCAGTGACGGAGAGTGCGTGTGGAACTTCAGTGTATCTTCCAGGATTGGTAGTATCCCTTCGGTCAAGTATGGGCTTGTGGTTTTCGGGGCGGAAGATTACAAAATCTATGCTCTTCTGGCAAACAGCGGACAGCTTTATTGGGAATTTATGACGGGCGGAAAGGTTCATGCTACGCCCCATATAGCGGGTGATGTGGTTTACTGTGGATCCAGAGACAGGCATCTTTACGCTATAGACATAGAAGCCGGGAAAGAATTTTGGCGATTCAAGGCTCTTGGTTATGTCTCTTCACCAACGGTTTCGGGTAACATGGCCTATTTTTCTACCCCTGGAAGAATATATGCCGTGAGCACCAAAGGCCACAAGATGAGGTGGTGTTTCCCCCTCGGGTTTCCAGTAGCTACTGCCCCCGTGGTTGAAGGAAGAAAGCTTTACACAGGCACCGTAGAGGGGCAGTTGATATGCATTAAACTTGAAGAAAAACTAACTGAACAGACTGCAGCAAGGGTTCTAAAAAGGTTCATGGAGAAATAAATCGCCGGGAAAGTTCCAATAGGAACGACCCATTAGACATTGAACTAAAACCGGTAAATAGAGTCGATGATTGATGTTGAAAAAACAAAACAAAGGCTGAAATCCCATCTTACTACACTTACGATCGAGATCGGCGAAAGGAGCGTCCGTTTTCTACCGAACCTTTCCAAGGCAGCAAGCCATATCGAGAATTTTTATCATGAAATAGGATTGTCCGTAGAGAGAGAAACATACAGCTTCAGAGGTCAAGAGGTAGCAAACGTAATATCTTACGCCGGTGAGACAATCAGTTTTACACGGAATTACATTGTGGGAGCTCACTACGATTCAGTGGCAGGTACCGTGGGCGCCGATGACAATGCGAGTGCCGTAGCCGTGCAACTGGAAACTGCCAGGGAATTGTCAAACCTGTTCTCAAAAAAACCATCCAAAACAAGGGTTAAGTTTGTTTCTTTCGCCCTTGAAGAACCTCCAGCCTTCGGAACCCGCCACATGGGAAGTAAAGTTCACGCGAGAGCCTGCAAAAAGGCCAGGGAAAAGCTGGATGGGATGCTTTGCCTGGAAATGGTCGGTTATACATGTTTTGAACCGGGGTGCCAGAAATATCCCTTCCCTTTGATGTTCATGGACTATCCCAAAATTGGAAACTATGTGGGCATCGTGGGAAACTTGCGTTCAAAGCCTCTCACCGAGTCAATTTACGAAGCATTTAGCAAAACCCCAATCTTCCGGTGGTTAAACTGACCGTTCCTCTCGGGGGATACACGTTACCTTCAGTTGGCCTGAGTGATCATTCCTCGTTCTGGCACCAAGGTTATAAGGCCGTGATGATCACAGACACTGCTTTTTACCGCAATCCTCATTACCATAGGCCAAGCGATACGATGGATAAACTCGACTTTAACTTCATGGCAGAACTGGTTAAAAGTCTTGTAATCTTTTTTGATCAGGCTAGTTAAACCTTTACAAATTCTCGGTTACATTCATCGAATCAAGCGAACCAGCGTTAATGGATAACGGTAAACCTCACCGTTGCTTGTCTTTACTCCCGCTATGACTACAAACACCACGTCAATGATGGTTAGGAAGATGAGAAAACTAACCCCTTTAATGGATAGCCCCAGGGCCGCTAGCACTACTCCATAGAGGGTCATGGCAATCTGAAAATTGAGTGATTCCTTCCCGGCGTAATCGACAAACTGTGACTCTTTCCTCTTTAGCAGCCAGACTACAAGTGGCGAAACAAGGTGTCCAAAGGGAATCCAGATGTCGGTACCCGTTGGGACCCACCAGATAATTCCGAGTAGTGCCGAAAAATGGCAAAGAGAAGCCCAGGTTAAATGATTTTCATTTCCGTGTTCTTCCATGAAATCTTTCCTCGATTGTCAATCAAAAGCGCATCGGGTCAGGGGCTAATAGTAACCCCGGAACATGAGCGAGGTAGCCCACGGTTTTAGCCGTGGGAAGATACACCAAGGGATACCCCCGAACCGATTTATCGGTTTCTTACCTCCTCTAATATTCACCATAGAGTCGATCTATCTACCCAGCCTTGGCTTCCCTTTCATGAATCCATTAACATTGCCATTAATTCCGGAACAGTCTTCTTTGGGCTAATCTTGTACCACGCATTTAATATTCTGCCATTTTCATCAATCAGAAACGCAGATCGTATTATCCCCTCAACAGTTTTCCCGTACATCTTTTTTTCGCCCCACGCTCCGAATGCCTCGGCTACCTTGTGATCCTCGTCAGACAGCAAAGGGAAACCGAGTGCGTGCTTTTCGTCAAACTTCTTCTGTCTTTCGGGAGAATCCGGACTGATTCCGATAGGCACCACATTATGTTTCTTCAGGTCACCAAGCGCCGAACTGACACTTTTAGCCTGTGTCGTTCATCCACTGGTCATAGCCTTCGGATAGAAAAAAATGAAAACCTTCTTGCCTTTAAAATCTACCAGTGAAACTTGGTTGCCATTCTGATCAAGTAGAGTAAATTCCGGAGCTTCGTCACGTTGTTGAAGTTTACCCATAAATCCACCTCCCCGTACAAGTCAAAACTATATGCCGATGAACATGTCCAGTCACCTTTGATTTCCAATCATGCCACTGACGCAAGGGCTTTCAACAATTCCATAGTTATCCCGAGACCCTTTTTAACGTCTTTGTCTGCCATTGTCCACGGCATACTTAAAATTCCAACACTTTTTGCCCCGGATAAATCAACTCTGGATGGGACCTCGGACAATTTCACCAGAAAATTAACGGCTTGCGGAGACGTAAGACTTTTCGCGGCTCCTAGAAGCTCAACTATTCCCTCACCAATATGGTCTATATCTTCTGGAGTATAGGTCTCTGCGATCCTGTTCAGAATGTTTAAAAAACTTCCCAGTATGCGAAACACGCCTTTTTGTTCCAATTCGTCCAAAGCTGCAATAAGCTGTGGCACAGTCGACTTCAGTAGAGGTTCAGCAGTGGTTGCAAAATCGATTAAATTTTTCATCTGATCAAGAACAAAAATGAGGTTTCTCACGTTTCTCATTGTCTTTTTTATGAGAAAAATCAGGTCTTCAAACTGGAAATCCGCTTCAATATCGGCCAGCTCTTCTATCAAAGCACGTACCGCTTCATTGACCCTTGGGGTCAAGTCTTCACGCAACTCCTTGAGGGCCTTTGCCGATTCTTCCAGAGGCACAAGCTGGTTCTCAATCCGGCTTAGGCGTTCTAGTATTTCTTTTTCCCTTTCCATTACTCTCCTCCCCCTTAAGCAATCTTTCTTATTTTTCCTGCTATGTTCATCTGCGGCTCAAGAGGCATATCAAGCCCTTTCATCATGAGGTTCCAGTAAACCCACCTGAACATCATCTTGCCCCAGTGGTTACTCAGCGTTTCATCCAGTAGAGTAAAGGGGCCAATCCCCGGGAAAGGAAATTTACCCGGTAGTGGTTCAACCTCGTAATTGAAATCAAGGAGTATCGCCTTCTCAAAACCTGACGCAAGGAAACAGGTAGCATGACCATCGAATTTCGGTAGAGCCTCATGTCGGTCAATTTCTCTCACCATGTTTTCAACCACTGTGTAAGACATGTAGTGTGCCACTGAACCCGCTTTTGAAGTGGGAACGTTTGTGGCATCACCGATTACAAATATCCTGTCAACTTTCTCGGCTTTCAAGGTGTGTTTATCGGTAAGTACATATCCCATGGGGTCTCCCAGGCCGGATTCGATCACAGGGTCGCTTCCGAAATTGGGAGGTATAGCTACCAAAAGGTCATAACCCACTTTATCGCCCTTGTATGATTCGATGGTCTTCTCCTTAGCATTAACACTCGCAAGGTCAAAATTTGTAGTTACTTTTATCTTCTTCTTTTCTGCTATTCTCCCAAGCGCCTTTGCAGCCACCGGTTTCGTGAAGGCACCGTCCAGCGGCGTGACAAGTTCTATTTCAACCCTGTCTCTGACACCATTTACCGTAAAAAACCAGTCCGCCATGAAAACAAACTCCAGAGGCGCTATGGGACACTTGAACGGTAACTCGGCAATGTTTACCACTACCTTGCCTGAATCGAAATACTTGAGCTTTTTCCGGAGAAGCAAAGACCCTTCAAGCGTGTAAAAATCAAATATTTCCTTTCGCCATCCATCAAGCATACCCTCAACCTGATCAGGCTTGATGTCACAACCTGTAGCAATTACGAGCCAATCGTAATGATACTTTCCAAGCCGTGTTTCAACTTGCCTCAAATCAGGATCAATTTTTGTAACTTCGTCAACAATAAATTCGACACCTTTGGGGATAAATTCTTTTTTAGGTTTCAATACGTCATCCTTTGAATAGATACCAAAAGGAATGAACAGGTAACCTGCCTGAAAATGGTGTTTTTCGTCCTTATCAATTATCAAGATCTCCCATTCGGACTCATCGAGTTCCTTTCTCAGGTTAGCAGCCACCATGGTGCCGCCAGCCCCTGATCCTAAAATTATTACCCTTCTCATACTTTCTACCTCCTCCTCAATGAGTTATAATAAATTTCTAGTTTATTAGTAGACTATAATATCATGAAAAACTTAAATGTCGAATTCATTTTTTAAAAAGAGGGGTGTGCGGGACATGAAATACACCGGAATTAATCATCTTGCAATGGTAACCAAGGACATGGATAAAACCGTAAGGTTCTGGCGTGATTTACTGGGGCTTAGGCTTGTTGTAGGAATGGGGAAACCCGGTTATCGTCACTATTTTTTCGAGCTCTCAGAAAGTGACATGATAGCTTTTTTCGAGTGGCCTGAGGCAGAAGGAATAGAAGAAAAAGACCATGGCTACCCCGTCACGGGTCCCATTGTATTTGATCACGTCGCCATGGGAGTAGAAAACGAGGAATCGCTCTGGGAAATAAAAGCGCGACTTGAAGCAGCCGATTTCTGGGTATCCGAAGTAATCGATCACGGTTTTATCTATTCGGTTTATTCTTTTGATCCTAACGGCATTGCTATAGAGTTCAGCTGTTATACGAAAGAGTTGGATGTTAGGAAAGAACCGGTGATGATTGACAGGAATCCATCCCGGGTGACAATGGAAGGTCCAGAGCCTAGGCCGAATAAATGGCCAATGCCTAATAAACCACCTGCCGCGGACGATCGCAACAGGTATCCAGGCGAAGGTAGGGAATTGATTGAAAAAAAACCTCTAAATAAGTTCAAATGACCTAGCGCGCTATCACACTTTAGTGGTACTCGTGAGGCTGCTCTATAAAATTCCTGAATCCGTGATCGTCCACCTGAGCCGCGGATGCAAGGAAGAGCCCGTCGAACTATAGTACGCTATGTCCGGGGGGCAATGACGCCGAAGATGGGGTGCACCTCGACGACCCGCAGGCCGTGAAAAGATTACTTGACAAGGCGACGAATAATCCATCCTTACTATGTGACTAACAATCAGCAATTTAAACATGTTTCACAAATTAGATATAAAGTTTTGCCACGGATTCGGGAAATCAACAATTCTAATCATGGCAAAAGATTTTCGGTGGGCTCTGCCCACCCTACAGGGGATTACTTTTAACGGAAGTTCTGATTAATTCTGATTTCTAGGATTACCAAGCAATTAAACAAGTAGGATGAGCACAAGTGAGAAACCGTCATTCCGGCCGGAGCGAAGCGTAGAGCTGGAATCTATAATTCTCCCGCTGGATGCCGGATCGAGTTCGGCATCACGTGCATGAGGTCATTGGCAAACTAAGTAATCAATCAGAGTTTCCTTAAATTGAGGTTCAACATCCAAAGCTACGAAAACTGTAGGGTGGGCTCCGCCCACCTTTTAGTGTTCAAAATGTCTCATTCAAAGGCTTCGTAAGAGCGCTCTCATCAGCTTCAACATACATTTATGGAACCCCTCATTAATCACCCAAATAACCCGGGACCATTTGCACCTCATGCACATTCCTGATCAACGGTGATGGATTTCGGCTCTTCGATATACTTTATTACTCAGGACGGCACTCAAAATACGCTCTGCTTCTGCCGGAATGACGGATTTTGCATTGTTCCTAATACACTCCTTTGTTGTATAAGGGGGCCAGAACTAGTGGATCAATATCATTCTGTCATACTTTTACAAAATAGCAGTCATGAGATCTAGGAAACCGATGAATCAGTTCTGGATTAGCTATGCTATCTATACCTTCGGTTGAAACCGTGGACTACCTCATTCATCACCCGGATAGCATTGCCCTTTAACCCACGGTTTTAACCGTTGGCAAGGGGTAGAGGATCTTCCCAGAACCGATTCATCGGTTTCTCTTATGCCTTGATTGATTCACCATTACCCGGTATAATACAAAAAAATCCAGTTCAGGCTATATTCCCCCTGTTATTCCCTGTCTGAACAGAAAACCCGAAAATTCAGTAAGTGGCCCCCGCCTAAATTGGTTAAGTCTGTATTGTTAAGATCCTGGTTACAAACAAAAAACGATTCCACTTTTTACCCTTTCACTTCGGGAGGTTTTAGGGATGACCTACTTCATATCTCTGATTAAAGGTATAGGTGTATTTTTCTTGGCTGCTATAGCACTATACTACGGCCTGGCTTTCATAGATAGATGGACAACCGGTTTTAAGAGCCTCTTCACTATAATTGTACTCTTTCCCTTGGCCCTTTACTCCGCCATGTATATGGCGACAAAAATAATCCCGGATAGAATTGGTGACCCGTGGCAAACCATCGTAATGGTGCTAGTGCTGATCTGTTTTTCCGGAATTTATAAAATCAAACACCATAAAAAGGTAATTGACTCCTTTCAATCTGCTGCCAAGGCTTTGGGACTCGAGTATCATGAACAGTTAAAGCTTGCACCAGCCTTGGCAGAGAACCCGGCCCTGCAGCGAGGTTTTATGCCTAAAATAGAACAAGCGCTCTACGGAAAATACCGCGGGGTCGAAGTTATTATTTTCAACTACCAGTATGAACAGCAATCATCCGACTACCCGGATCACTATTTTCGCACGGTGGTGGCTTTTACTGACCAGAAAAAGAAGCTCCCTGAGTTTTATCTAAAACCCCAGGGTCTTCTGAGGAGAATTGTTAAAGGTAGGGGAATCTTTTCCAGGGAAGACCCAAAATTTTCAAAACGATACTCTCTTACGGGCCCCGACGAAAAGGCAATCAAAAAGTTTTTCTCACGCCGAAAAAGAGAGACATTGCTTGGCATGAAGGGCGAGTGGGCGGTGGGATCGGCCCAAGGTTATGTAGTTATTTACGCAGACGAAAAGATGGATGAAGAGGTAGAACCCAGTCCAAAGAAAATGGGGGCATACCTTGAACAAACGTGGTTTCTCTATGATGTGCTATCTTCTGCTGGCGCTGCATTCCTATGACGTTGGGATGATTCTCGAAAATCACCCTCTTTTAGCGGTATTCACTAAATTGCCTTGACTCGTTGTGGAGGGTCTTCTATATTTCGTTATGAATGTTGCGTGTGATTGTGGTCGCGCACTTCGGGGGGATTCAGATCTTATTGACTCAAGCAGTACCGAAAAATTCGAAAAAAACCAGTTAAGGGTTCCAGGCTCGCTTTTACTTAAAACCTTAACCTTCCGAATAGTCTCCGTGGCTTTCCCGGTAGATTGTCATGTATAGGCATTCGGTATAACTAAAAAACCATTCTTGTTTAGGAATGGCTCAAAAAATATTTTAGTATTCCAATGGAGTGCAAGGAAACACTAGAGCAGATTCTTAAGCAGGGTCCCCATCCTCGAGAAGAGATTCTTTGGGCCGATAAACCTCTGCCACGCTTTTTTACCAGTTCCACTACCGTCCACTTCGTTTGCGGCATTTTATGGACAATATGCATTGCTCTTATATTGATACACAGCGCCCGTACCGGAAGCCTATTTACCGGGATATGGCAAGTGGTCCTTATTGCGGCGATATTTGTTCCCTTTTTTGCTTTGGGTTTACTTCTTATCTTTTCTCCCTTGTGGGAATTCCTGAGAACAAGGCATACTATTTACTCCATCACTAGTGAGCGTACCATAGCCGCCAACTGCAAACATAAATCTATCATCTGGTCCCGTTCTTTTGAAGAAATCACCCAGATACGCATGGCAGAGAAAAGGGATGGCCTCGGAGATATCATAATCGTTTGCGGCGTGAGGGTAGTTGGAGGACATGCGGGAGATGAACAGTTTGGGTTCTATAACATTCGAACCCCCCGAGAAGTTGCTCAAATGCTTGAACAACAGGTGAAATTGGCAACTCGAAAAGACCCGAAAGAATTGATTGAACCTCCTGAGATCACCTGGGCTATGATGCCTGCACCGGATTCCCAACAACCGGTCATTAAAGAAACATCTCAGAATAGCTTAACCAGGACACTGGTGATTATATTGGTTCTACTTTTCTTTATGAGTGGTCTACCTTTCATCCTTTTTCGCTTGCCATCTCTCATCCCTCGATTCGCTGATATTGGTATACCCGCTTTTCTTTTTCTCGTGTTTCTTCTCCTATTTCTCCTGCAACTTCGGACAATACTTTTTGCGAGTCAAAGTACCAAATGGCCCACCACAGAAGGAATCGTCTTAGAGAGTTACATTATTGATGAAGGAGACGGCGGCTATGTCCCGAAGGTGAAATACACCTACCAAGTGGGCGGTAAAGAATACTTTAACAACCAGATCACCACGACTCAACGTTCAAATACGCTTAACCGCCAACCTGCCGAAAAAATAGTAGCACGATATCCTGAGGGTGGATCAGTGACAGTTTATTACCATCCGAAAAAGCCAAATTACGCAGTTCTTGAGCCCGGCAGGGGTGCCGGGAATTGGATAGTGGTGGTTATTTTGCTGTCGTGCCTGCTAGCTTCTGGTATCTGGTTAGCGAAAAGCTGGAGTAAAGTAGAGCTATCGCGTCTTCCACGAACACCGAGAACAGTTGGGCAAAGAGTTTATTTTGAGCCTGAACCTTTCCGGAGGTTTTTGCCACTTAATATAAAACTTTTACCACGAGACCTTTAAAATAACGCTTGGGCAAAAGGGGGGCAGTTTTCAAAGGTCTTGCGGTAATTTCAACCATAAAGGGGGGATTCTCATGATAAGTAAGACACTCACCATACTTGTATTTTTTATTGGAGTGGGCATTTGTTTTACACGACTGGCGCCTGTTTCTGCTTCCGAGGGATTGAAGGATGAATCGGCAAGCAAGCGGCAAGTGGAAATTTTTCAACCTTTACGGGCAAAACTCGCATCTCTTACCACGGGAGAGACATTCTTAGGGAAGTTCCTGCTGAGTCAAGTAAACCTTCCGGATCTTGTCGTAAAAAGCTTTGAAACCGAAATAGTTCTTCCTGGTCAGCCGACGACTGAGGGAACTTTTAACAAGAAAACCATCTTTTTCATCTGGACTGTGGAAAACAGGGGTGATACCGCAGCAAATGCATCAAAACTGGTTGTTACATGGGCAGAGAGAATCGGGAACGGAGGCTGGCATAACTTGTCGCCTAAGACCTTCGACATCAAACCGCTTTTTGCAAGACCCGGAACGCCTCTAGGTGCACAAAAGGTATGGTGGTGGATACCGGCACCGGACGAAAACGTGCAACACAAGTATAGTTTCGCTGCATACATAGACCCTGGGAAAAAGATCACCGAGAAAAACGAAAACAATAATGCCCTTTTCTCAAATTACGTTTACCCGGTGCAACCAAAGTTACAAAAGAGACCACAGGGAGTATTTATCGAGAGTGTAAATAAGCCAAGATTAAAGGCCGGGACAAAAGCACCGGTTGTCATGAAAAAACTGTGGCTGAAATCACCGCATGGAATGGAGACCTGGTATATTGGTGAGACTTACCCTATCGAGTGGCAGAGCACAGGCATCGAGGGACGTATACGGATTATTCTTAAGGATCGCCACGGCAAAACGCAGACGCTAAACGGCATGATAGGAACGAACGTTTTAACAGCCCGCTTTTCCTGGAAGATCGGCTCCAATATCAAGCCCGGTTCCATGTATACCATCTACCTTGTCACAACCGATGGCAAGATAAAGAGCACGCCCAGTGGCGGATTTAACATCAAGATGAAGCTGAATCCGTCTCCGGCGAAAAAGGCTTTGGAGAAGAAAACAAAACCAAAACTCAACGCACCGCCCAAGGGTACACACCACAGGTTGCAATAAGCCCGGTATACGGCAGTGCGATGCGTATCGAGCCAAAATTATTTGACATGTTCTCTTCCTTCAATACGGAGGGAACAGGGGAGGAGGAAGCCATGAAAAGGCATCTTAAGGTGATAGTCTTAGGGGTAATTGTCTTGATCGGAATGCTTACGTTAGTTACACCATGCTCGGCTGAAGTTTCCCCGATCGCCTGGCAGATGATCAACCACAAGTTCTACAAGAACAAGCACACATATACGTTTCAGGGAAACTTCATTATCACTAATTCGCCAAACGGAATAAATGCCCAGATTCGAGCCGATGTCAATTGTGAGTATGACATGCTGAACTATAATTTTCATGAAATTGTTTACTTTAGAATAACCCGAACAAAATACGCTGGCAGCGGAACGTGTAACATGCAAGGGTATAGCCAAAACTATTGGCTTTACATAACAGATGGTATCTATTTCGCGGATCCATGGCTCAACTCCTATCCGGGGATGTCATGGCCCGGCGAGATTCGTACTCGTGAGAATCATTATTTACCGGTGTCTGGAGGTTGCTTTGATATAATAGAGAATTATTTGGATTCATTTTTTTTCCCGATGTCGCTTTCCGCTACCGCCGGTCTCCGGGAACAGCTTACAGAGGAAGCGGCTGCCGCACCCTGGCCTCCGTGTGAGCCAGGAGCTCCCGGGATCGTCTCACCCGGGGAAAACCAGCTTTTCGAATCCGGCCACGTGCCGCTGTACTTTGAGTTTGACTGCAGGTACGATGATTACTCCAAGAATTTTTTCATGATCTATTTGCAAAGGCGGGTATCAAAAGCGGGGAAAAATAAAAAGATAAGATCTTTATGGCAGCCGGTGGGCATTTCGGAGCTCTATTTGAACAGGCTGAAGATGAGGCCGTCTGTGCTCCTTTACGAAGTGCGTTCTTTCGGGCAACAGAAGGTCCATCTCAGGTTCGACGGGGAGTACACCGAATTGCGGATGAGAGTGGAATCATGGATCTGGGACAAGGATCAAAACAAGTACATGGTCAGTCCCCAACAGCCAGAATGGCGCCATTTCCGCGTAGGGCATCCCAAGATCGGGAAAATGGACAAAGACCTCTTTTCAAATATGAAAAAGCTAGACCTTCTCATTTCAGAGAAAGTCGATGTCTTTGACGATATCATGTGGGGGGAAGAAACTCACGCCATCCTGTTTCAATTTCGCTGCAGAAACAACGGCGGTTTTATCGACCAACCCGTGAAGGTCGACATCCAATGCAAAAAAAACGGCGAGCCGATTCCACAGAACGAAATTCTGCTCGCCGATACCGGGGTATATGGTTCACCCCCGCAGATGGGCGAAGAAAAACTTGTTCAGTTCTGGGTCAAGAATTCTATAAAGTCGGCCCAGTACGATTTTACCGTCACAGCAGACCCCGCTCACAAAATTCAGGAATCAAACGAAGAAAACAACTCCCGCGAGTTTACCTTCCACACCAGGGGCTACAAGCCCCGCCTCAAGCCAAGAATCGAGGTGACCACGCCGCTGAATCTGGAGTGGCAGGCGGGCAAGGAATACCTGGTGGAATGGAAAGGGACCCTTGTCAGGCCCGGCCGGAAGGTACAGGTTTTGCTGCACCCTGAGTTGGCGGGCAGCGGCCCTGAAACAAATATCAGGCTTTCACCTCCCGGCGGCCTTCCCTTTGATGACGGGCATCACCTTGTCCGGGTGCCCGCCGGCACCCTGCCGGGACGTTACAGAATATACCTCGAAATGGTGGGTGTTCCGGTATGGCAGGCATACAGCGACGGTCTTGTCACGGTTCGCGGAGGACTGAAACCGGGAGCCCTGGGCCACTTGAAACCCAGGATCCGTGTCCACAGGCCCAGCCAGCCCGGTCCCTGGTACCCGGGGGAAAACCACTCGGTGCGCTGGCAGAGCTCAGGCATCAAGGGCAAGGTGAGGATCTTTCTTGGCAGGGGCCAGGGGGAGGCCGTCATGGATGAAGCGTATCGCTATGAATGGTCACCGCCCGGAGGCGTTCCCAACACCGGTTACTGGCGGCATAACCTGCCAAGGAATATAAAGCCGGATGAACAATACAGGATCTGTATACAGTCAGTGGAAAACAGCAAGATTATGGGATGCAGCGAGGCCTTCCCCATCCGGATGCCCCTGCATCCCGGGGCGGTAACGACACGAATGAGAGATCACCTGGATCACCATCCCGCGGGCTCTAACCTCCAGCTTGGGCACAAACCTGCCTTGAAGCCAAGCAAGAAACCGCCGGCAGTGATGCAGAAACTGTGGCTGAAAAGCCCTCGCGGCATGGAGACTTGGTATATCGGCAAGACCTATCCCGTCACCTGGAAGTCCACCGGCGTCACCGGCCGGGTGCGGGTGGTGCTCGTTGACCGCCACGGCAAAACGCAGACGCTAAATGGCATGATCGGAACTAACGTTTCAACAGGCCGCTTTTCCTGGAAGATCGGCTCCAATATCAAGCCCGGTTCCATGTATACCATCTACCTCATCACAACCGATGGCAAGATAAAGAGCACGCCCAGTGGCGGATTTAACATCAAGATGAAGGTGAATCCGTCTCCGGCGAAAAAGACGATGGAGAAGAAAACAAAACCAAAGCTCAACACACCGCCCAAGGGTGCGCACATTAATTAGAAACAGTAAGTTGATAAGTAAAGCCAAGTAAAAAAATAAACAACCTTTTTACCTTCTCGACACCTCGGTCTCAAAACTAGCCACGAGGTGCCGAGAACAACCCGAGGAGAAATTGTCATGAAAAAGAAAACGAAAACAATAAATGCAGTCATTATTGCTGCGTGCGCTCTTTTCCTGGGAACCCTGGTTGCATACGCCGGCCAGCCACGTCCAAGGACACACAAACCTATTAAAGTTAACCGTGCAGATGTAAAGGCGGTTATCACCAAGGTGGATGTAACAAAAACTGAGCCCGACAGCGAAGGCGTGACCTGTTACACCATACGTCCGCACTTTAGAGTGCAAAATATCGGAACAGGGACCGCGAAAAACTTTCGCGTGACATTGAAGGGGGCCGTATTCCCGGACAAAAAGGGATTCACATGGGTCTCATCACCGATCACACTTGCCCCTGGAAACGCTCAAAATTGGGGGCCTGATGAAACAAGGGAGGTTGATTGTTGTATAGACAAATTCAAAAAAGAACACAAAACAGTCATCATAGTAGTTCTTGCCGACAGCGCAAACAACCTGTGGGAATATGATGAGGGCAATAACAGGGACCGCAGACAAATTGATCTGCATTGGAACCATTAAGAGGAGCAGTTCCAGCATATTACAGGGTTTTCTTATTCAGGTAAAATCCCCAATCCGCTGGAGGCAATAACCCACATGATCAAAAAACCGTTTATGCAGTGGAGATTAGGGGTGCTACCAAAGAGGATCCGTTGTCACTCACATTGATTATATCTTGCGTAACGTTCCGTTTCTGACCACCCGCATTGGAAGTGTGCTGATACACGATGAAATGTAGCAGATCTGAACACTAATTGAACCAGTCCACATGGAGGGAAAAGTGTCAAATATTCCGATACAAAAACAACTCATTGCTATTGCTTTTGTTATGGAGTCAATATTCAAGCATGGTCGCCATTGGCTTCTCCAGAAGCAGTGTGACGAAGAAAAATATCCTATCAAAGGGTTCCTTTCAAAAAATAATATTGGTGCCAAGCAATGAATGCAAGGGAGTAATTTCCGATGATTTTGTGGTGGTGAATTTTGCCGTCGTTAAGAAAGATAAATTGTGTTTTCCACTAGGATGGGGATGCGCATTGGGCGGTACCATGCCTGCGTTTAAGCAGGTTAAACCAAAGTGAGATATGAAAAAAGCACAGCCATATAGGCATTCTCTATTGCTGTTTAGGGGAGAATTACAAGGCGAAAACCGACGTCATTTCCGCGCCGGTGGGAATCATGAAGATGATCCCTGCTGGCGCACCTCACGTATCGTGGCCTGCTGTACCAGCTGCCTCCTCTTATAACTATATCCGGAATACCATTTTTCTTCACAAGGGGATCACGAGTCACACGTTTGAATTTACAATATCCCTTGACTAAATAGGTGTCTTCGCACCATTCCCATACATTTCCCAGCATGTCGTAAAGCCCGTACGGATTAGGCTTAAAACTCCCAACGGGCGCTGTAAAAACAAAACCGTCGTCACATTGATGAATCTGCCACGCGGGAAACCTTGATTTTGCAGATATATCGGCCACATTGGCAAATTTGCATGCCAACCCTGGATCAGTCCCCCAAAACCTTGAACTTGTCGTACCTCCTCTGCATGCATACTCCCACTGAGCTTCGGTCGGTAACGAAAAATGTCTCCCCGTTTCTTTGCTCAGCCATTCTGCCATCTTTTTGGCGTCGTTCCAGGATACGTTGACCACGGGATAATCGTCACCCTGAACGAAGCCGGGCCTTCTCCAGCTAAACCCTTTTCTTTTTTCCCACGAACCTGTGTATATCCAGGAGAAACCTTCTCTTTCCGCTTCGGTTTTATAACCCGACTTTTCAACAAAAATACGAAATTCCCTTACGGTGACTTCAAACCTACCAATCCAAAAGCCATCAAGACACACTTCATGTTGGGGACCTTCATCGGTATCTCTCCCTGTTTCCCCAGGCGGAGATCCCATTGTAAAACAACCTGCTGGAACCTTGACAAATTCCATTCCAGTTTTCGGTTCAATCCACCTTTGGTAATCGTCGTTTACAGGTCCTTCTGCAAAGACACACACACCCACCACTTGGAGACATACGAACAAGGCAAGAAGAATGATGAAACATTTGGAGATACCTTCAAAGCCATTTCTTATGGCTTTTTTTCTCATCGTCCCCTCAAAAAATAAGGGCTCTTTCCGCCGAAAGAGCCCCTAGTTTTAATCACTTAGCAAATGTACTACAGTGCTTCAACCTCTTCTTTCACAGAAATCGCAACCTTATACAACACGGTTAAAATGAAGAATCCAGTCGCCCACACCCCCAGTGTTATCAGTAACTCGGGAACCGTTGGCATGTACTCTGTTACCTGTTCAAACGGATTTGGGATAAAACCGGTAACCACAAGAGCAATTCCCTTTTCCAGCCACATTGAAAAGAAGGTAGCAACACATGCGATAATGAGGGTTCTTTCGTTCTTGCGTGTCTTCGGATTGACTAACAAGAAAGCAGCCAGGATACTAAGAGCCGCAAACAGCCACATGAAAGGTACCAGCTTGGCATGGCCATCAAGACCAACGAACAAGTACTCAAGACCATGCATATGCCCGGGTACTTGACTGTAAAATGCGGTAAACACTTCCAGCAACACAAAAAAAATACTTATCAACAAGGCATACGTTACTATCTTTGAAAGCTTATCTATGGCAGTTTCGCCAGGATCAAATTTCGTGTACTTCTTAACCAAGAAGCAGAGTATTATCAGCAGAGCAGGACCGGAACAGAAGGCAGATGCAAGAAAGCGAGCGGCCATGATCGCTGTTAACCAGTAATGTCTGCCTGGTAAACCGGCGTACAGGAACGCTGTTACTGTGTGAATACTGACAGCCCATGGTATCGATACATAGATTAGCGGCTTTACCCACTTGGGAGGCGGTACATCTTTTTTCTCCGCATGTAGCACTGTCCATCCAATCACAATATTCAAAAAGAGGTATCCGTTCAAGACAATCATGTCCCAAAAAAGGATAGAATGAGGAGTCGGATGTAACACAACATTAAACAGACGCATGGGACGACCAAGGTCGATAACAATGAAAAGCAGGCACATCATGACAGAAGCCACGGCGAGAAACTCGCCAAGGATCGTAATCCGCCTGAATTCCTTTACGTTGTGCAGGTAGTACGGTAAAACCACCATAACTGCTGATGCTGCAACACCAACGAGAAAGGTAAACTGGCCAATGTAAAATCCCCAAGATACGTCCCTGCTCATTCCCGTTATTTTAAGACCTTCTCTTAGCTGCAACAAGAAACAAGCAGCACCGACAGTAATGATGGCCAAAAGAAAGATCAACCATCTCCAGTATTTCTTACTCCCCTTAAATGCAAGATCAAGCATCTCCACACCTCATATAATGTAATAGATATTGGGATGGGTTCCTAGATCATTTTTCCTTCTGATCGTGTAATTACTCTTTAGTAATTTGCTTACCTCGGAATTAGGGTCTCCAAGGTCGCCAAACACCAGTGCTTTAGCCTTACATGCTTCAACACAGGCAGGTTTTAAACCAACGGCAAGCCTTTCAGCACAGAAATTACATTTCTCAACAACACCCTTCGTTCTCGTTGGAAAGGCCATGTTTTCCTTTTTTATATAAGGTCTCGGATCTCCCCAATTGAAACTTCTACTACCATAAGGGCATGCTGCCATGCAGTAACGGCATCCGATGCAACGATGAAAGTCCATCATTACAATGCCGTCTTTCCTTTGGAAAGTAGCTTGAGTAGGACAAACCCTGACACAAGGAGGTTTTGAACAGTGGTTGCATAGTACTATAAAAGGTTTATCTTTAAGAACTTCTGCCGTGTATTCATATTCAAGATTGGGGAATGCATTCTCATATGGTTCAGTCCATATCCACTTTATCTCCCTTTTGGGGTTATCGATCTGCGGTACATTGTGTATACTATGACATGCCACGAAGCAATCTTTACATACCCCTTTTTCTTGCTTTTCCCAGCATTTCTTCATGTCAACGACCATAGCCCATCTTTTCCCTTTCAGGGCCTTGTCGCTGAGTTTATACACGGGCTGCTTTTTCCCGGCGAGAACCTTGAATGCGGGAAGGGCTGTCAGCCCCAAAGCAGATATTCCTCCGATCTTCAAGAAGTCTCTTCTGCTCTTTTCCATCACTTATTCTCCTTTGGTGCGAGATGACAATCCCAGCAGTAAGGTTTTACATCAAGGTACTTATGGCATTGATCACAGAATTCAGCTTTGCTCGCATGACACTTGAGACAGCCGTTCTGTAAGCTCATGGCGTAATCCTTTCCGTCCGGCGCCGCAAAAATCCGGAAATTTTCACGAACGACAAGATTGCGCCATTTGTTCAGCAGCTCCATGTGCGACGTTCTCATAAATGGAGTCGGCTCAACGCAGTTCTTTACCTCCTTCGGCAATTTTGGCTTCGGAGGTACCGCTGCCTTTCCGAAATTCAGCCAGAAAGGAAAACTAAAAATTACGGCGGCAATCAAAATACCAGGTATGATTTTACGACCATCATAAATCTTCATCCTCTATATCCTCCATTCCTGGTAGAGGTTCACCACGCAAATCAGTAGTTCTTTTCTTTTCTCCGTCAAGAATAAGAGCATTTCCAACGAGTTCATGGACACCGGTAACTTCTACATCCGGCACCCAATAGTCCATCAGTGTTGGAAGCGCGGCCCTGTCAATGGCGCAAATGCATGCGAGCATGTTAACACCGTGCTTTTCGTGGACGTGCTTCACAGCGTTAGCTCTTGGAAAGCCTCCCCTCATGCGAAGTTCCAGGTTCTCTCCCGCATTAAGACCGGCACCGGAACCACAGCAGAAGGTTTCTTCCCTAATCGTATTGCTCGGCATTTCGTAGAAATTGTTACATACGTTCTTTATGATGTATCTGGGCTCTTCAAAGAATCCCATCCCCCTGGATGGGTTGCACGAATCATGATAAGTAACAACCAGATTGTCGTTCCTGCTCGGATCAAGTTTGAGCTTATTATGACGAATCAGATCTGCGGTAAATTCACAGATATGTACCATCTTGGTTGACTTGGCATGTTCAAACTTGGTACCGGTTATTGGAGAGACGGGTTCCTCGAGAAAATCCGGAGGACCATTGAAGGTATCCATGTACTGGTGTACAACTCTCCACATGTGACCGCATTCACCACCCAGTATCCATTTTACTCCCAGGCGCTTAGCTTCGGCATACATTTTTGCGTTCAAGCGCTTTGCCATTTCATGGGAAGTAAAGAACCCAAAGTTTCCACCCTCCGAAGCATAAGTACTCCACGTGATATCAAGTCCCATGCTTTCCAGGTAATGAAAAAGCATCAGGTAACCCATAGCAGTGTATGTACCGGGATCTGCAAATACGTCACCGGAAGGAGTAATAAAAAGGATTTCCGCTCCCTTCCTGTTGAAGGTTGGATTAACGCGCACTCCCGTGACATCTTCGATTTCGTCACAGAAGAATTCAATCATCGAAACGTAAGCGTGAGGCTGAATTCCAAGGTGATTCCCAGTTCTGTAGCAGTTGGCAACAGGAGCCTGGATCCAATCAATGTTGCACCCCAGAAGGTTGATAAGCTCCCTACCCATCATAGTTATTTCAGCAGTGTCTATCCCGTAAGGGCAGAAAACCGAACATCTGCGACATTCACTGCACTGAAAGAAATAATACCACCACTCCTTAAAAACATCCATGGTGAGGTCCCTAGCGCCGGCCACCTTCTTGAACAACTTACCCCCCAAGGTAAAGTTCTTCCGGTAAACCGATCTCAGCAGTTCAGCCCTTAAAACGGGCATGTTCTTCGGGTCCCCTGAACCAATAAAATAGTGGCACTTGTCAGCGCATGCCCCGCATCGAACACATATGTCCATGAACAACTTGAATGACCGGAACCTTCCGAGGCGATCCTTCATGCCGTCTAGAACAATCTCCTTCCAGTCGTCGGGAAGCTTCCAGTCTTCATCCTTTGGAGACCATTCCCTAGGGTTGGGCATTCCGACAGCCTCAAGGTTTTGAGGCTTCGCGCCGTAACACCACATCCCGTCCTTGAACACCGTAGGGGTTTCCATCCATGGTGTCTCTGGTGGAGTATGATCAATTTTTGCTAATTCTTCTGGTTTTGGAACGTCTGCCATTTTTACTCCTTCTCAACTGGTAACCCAACTTCTTTCATTTTTTCTCTGAATTCTTCCTCGTATTCCTCGTACGTGTGCACTTTTACCGGGTAATCCCAAGGATTAACGTGTCGCTTATAACGACTGTTATTCGCCAGGTTACGGGTTGGACTTAAAAAGACTCCCGCCATGTGAGTTAGCTTACTGAAGGGAAAATATGCAAATAGCACACTCAACATAAATAAATGGACGTAAAACAGTGCCCCTATTCCTTCCGGAACCGTTGGTTTGAGAGTAACGAGACTCATAGCAAGTTCTTTCACCTTCACAATGTCAACCCTGAAGAAATACCTCATGCCAATCCCAGATAGCACAAGGCCGAAAAGCAAAAACAGAGGAAAATAGTCTGAAGGAAGGGAGATATATCTTAACTGTGGGACGACAACTCTTCTTAAAAAGAGGTACGTAAGTGCTGCTACTATCACCGCATCGGTAACGAACAACTGCGGGAGACCCAACTCGAAAAACCCATCGACATTTTGCAACATGTCAACAAAACCGGGAACTGGTTGAGCAAAGAACCTCATGTGCCTGAGAAGTATAATAAAGAATGACCAGTGAAATGCAAGGGCCCCCAGCCACAGCCACTTTGCCGAACCGTAAGAAAGCTTCGGACCATCCCTTAGTTCCATTTTCAGGTTTCTGAAAAGGGACCTAAAGCAGAGTACTTCCAAAGCCATTCTTACAGCCACCTGGCCGTTTGTAAATGGATTATCGAACTTGTTGTGTTTCACCCAGTCGAAGGACTTCTCCTGCCCGCATGTTGTTGTTATCCTGAAGGGAACAGGCGACCTGGCCCAATTTATAACCTTACACAAGATACCCCCAAAGAAAATAATGAAGGCTGCATAAGGTACAACTACGGCAAAAAAGTAGCTTAATCCCAGCTTAACCCCAATCACCGGAATTAATATGAGAACCAAAACAGCAACAAGCGGATAAAGGATCGATTTTTGGGCGCTCATGTATCGTCACCTCGCTCTTTCTAAATTTTATTTTCTTTAACCTGTTTTTCCTCTCCGGGAAAACTAACCAAGTTTGCCCTTTCCAGTGCTCCGAACATTAAATTTCTTAGTTCGTTTACCCTTAATTCAAATATCCTTTCCCTGCACTTCATGTATATGTCAAAGGCATGAAGCGCCATCTCATCCATATCCCTGTCAAATCTTTCAAGATCCTCAGCAAGAATTTCATCAGGTTCACCGGGGAGCTCATTTCTTACAATCTTTTTAAAATCAAGCACAAAACTCAACGCTACAGAAGGGGAAAACTCCTGAACAGCCCTTATTCTCAAGATCTGATCCAGGTAAGGGGCGGCCTTCTCCCTGTCACAACCGTGTTCAACAATCGCTTCAAACAACCCGGAGATACCCTCCTTTAAGTTGTAGCCGAGCGGGTTTGCAAACTGGTTTTTCTGCTTCCTGAAAAAGTCTCTGCTGTCCTCGGGGTAGGTTTCCAAAATCAACTCGAACCACTTTTTAACCAGGCTATCCCTACGCTTAATGAGTATGTCTCGGAGAGTCATCAGGTCTGTCGCCCCTTCTGCTTGTTGACCGAGTTTATCCTCCTATCCCTACCCAAGAAGAACAACTATCATTCGGCCGAAGTGAAATAGTGAGTAGCACCTTCACATATTGTGAATAAACGCACTATAAAAGAACTCTCATCCACTGTCAAGTCTAAATTCACGCAACTTTGTGAATGTTTGCCCTATATACCATGTTTTTACTGTCTGTCAAGAATAAAACAAATGAAAGAAGAAGATAAGTATAACATATTATTAGAATATAACTGGCATACTCCTGCTTCCGAAAACACTGGGAATGACACTTAATCCGTGATCGTTCACCTGGGCTGCAGATTCGGTGCAAGCGGACGACTCGCTGGGTGGAACAAGATTACTTGACAAGGTGAAAAACGACTCTCCCTCGCTGTGTGGCCAATAGTGAGGAGTTTAGACATGAAAAAATATAAAGTTTCGTCATCGATTTACGAAGACAATAAAAACCGACGTAGCATCATCTTATAATTTCACAGGGGTAGTAATCAAAGATTTGCCGCAATCTCTCAGCCAGCTTTCCAAGTAGCATATCAATGGGCTCCGAACCTTGGATATCTTCCAGTTCAGCGGCAACCGAGGTACCAGGTGACAGTTCAGGCCATATAACTTTTTCAGCCAAGGGCATAAAATCTTTCTTAATTCTTTTTGAGGCAGGGGACGGCCAATGATATTCGAGAGCAAGGAAAAAGGCGAACAGTCGCTTGAACACTACCATGTCATATCTGTCCATTTCAATGCCGTACCTGACTTTGCTTAATAGCCTCTGACCCAGCATTCTGAACCTGTGAAAAAGGGGTATTCTCGCGCTTACTCTCAAAGATTCCTCCAAAATAGAAAATTCACCGGCAATTTCGTGGTATTCGGTCATAGAATAATCCTTGAGCACCATTGATTCCGTGAATTCGCTGGCAAATAAACACTTGTTCCAGTCAGAAGCGAGCATAAATTCTGGTTCCTTGCGCCACTGGTAAAGCTTTTCCGGTTTGAGACTAATAAAACTTGCTATTTCCTCTATTGAAACCCTTCCTACGTATGCTTGTAAAAGAACCCCGCCGTATTGTTTCGGCGAAAGTGTCACAATCCTCCCTTTCAACTGCGGGGGACAGCTAATAGTAAGATATTCGAACATCTTCTTCTTAACCCAGCGCTCGTATAAAAAGGTTGGTTCCATCTCGAACTTCCTGAGGAAACTATGATTAATTCCAATTTTTAGAACTACCAATCAATTAAACAAGTAGGACGAGCCCAGTTCAGAAACCGTCACTCCGACCGGAGCGAAGCGTAGATCCGGAATCTGGGGTTCTCTAGCTCGATGTCGGATCAAGCCTGCCTCTGACTAAATCAGGGGTTGGCATGACATGCTAGACTCCATTGGCAAACTAAGTAATTAATCAGAGTTTCCCTAACTTAAACCTGAATCCGTGACAAAACTTTATGGCTAATTTGTATAACATGTCTAAATTGCTCACTATTGGCCACATAGCCAGGATAGATTATTCTCCACCTTATCAAGCAATCTTTTTACGCCCTGCGGGTCGTCAAGGTGCACCGCATCTTCGGCATCGTCGCCCGCCGGACATAGCGTACTATCGTCCACCGGGCTCTTCCTTGCATCTGTGGCCCAGGTGAACGATCACGGATTCAGGCTAAATTGATAAAAAGTTTATTTTCTATCATTTTGTCCAAACCGATGTTTCTCTCTGCCCAGAAGTAACCTGCTGTGCCTATGGAATGGGTTATCAGTTTTTTGACGTCGAACCCAGGATTTCCGGTAAGCAGGCGCCAGAGCGGATTCACATTATAAATGGTTGAGATCCGCCTAACCTTCCACGGGAGCTTTCTCAGGAGCATTGCAGCGAGCAGTTGACAGGCAAATTTGATTTCTCCCACTACCTGGTCAAGTACGTGAATAAGATACGCTCCATTACCGCTCTTTTCGTAGAGCCGCTTAGAAATCATCCACTGAAGGTATCTTGCCCACCCTTCTTTAACCCACCCCGGTCTTTCAACATCATTGAGGTGAAAAAATAGGTGGTGAGCATATTCGTGGGCCAAAAACGACTGAAATTGCGGGTACGGCAACTGGTGAATATAGATCGTGCCATGACCAAGGATGTTCACGTACCCACACTGATGTTCAAGGTTAAGCCTAACTCTACGGGATATCAGGGAGGGCACCGCAAACATAAATATAATTGATCCTTTTACCATCCAAGAAGCAGCGCCAGATTCAAGGAGGGGTGAATTCAGTACCAACATTCCCAATCCTATTGACCAGTAGAGAGCGTGAAGTTTAACCGATTGTCTTGGAAGGCGAGCCAAGTGGTGTTTTAAGATAAGCCTAGGAACTTCAATCCTGTGGTCTTTTAACCCAAGAAAATCTTCTGCTAATTCCTTAACTTCCAGTAAAAGTCTTTCCCCTTCCTCATGAGACTTAACCCGGTGGCCCATTCTTCCGCCAACAGACTTTCTCATATCCTCCTTTTCGAGCAAAACATCTATGAGCACCTGAAGCGCTTGATCATTTAATAGTTTCTTCGGCAATGTTATCATACTATGTAAAAATCCAAGCGAAACGTTATTAGAATACTTCCTTGTGAGCATGTAACACTTTAGCGTGTCTTAATCCTGACGGTCTCGCATTGTCATTGCGAGCGGAGCGAAGCAATCTCACTGATTATGGCGGGTAAGACCGGAGTAAGGATTGATGGATTACGGGCTAAAGCAGAAGCTGATTAATCCCTAATCCTCAATTCCTTACTGATGAGATTGCCGCGTCTCCCACACCCACTTTAAGCCATACATCTTGATATTAACTCGAAAACATTATCATAAAGTGGGTGTGGGATCCTCGCAATGACCGGTTTTAGGACTTTTTACGAAACCATCAATCTTTGTCCTGAGTTTTGGTTGCGGCTTTGCTGCCTTAGGACTTGATGGATACCATTAGCGATCCTGTAACTACTCGAATAGCCAGGTTTTCTCGCACCTCATGCCGCCCCCTGGTTTTTTAGAAATCTATCCACTGCTTTTAAAAATGCGATTTTAACAGTGCTATTTTAACATTATTTTATCAAAAACCTTGCCGCAATAAACCCATCATTTTCTCTTTCGATTAATCCCAAAAACTAGTAAATGAATAGTATACTATTTGAAGACAACTAGAGCTTGTAGTTAATGCGAACTTTCACGAGCCTTTCGGGGCAAGAAGAT
>Ga0256841_1000355_pt1 | contig 48883 bp, 47 predicted proteins | sample 356308metaG_FD_185971 | JGI IMG/M metagenome (GOLD analysis project Ga0256841, IMG submission 185971) | Hydrothermal vent microbial communities from Mid Atlantic Ridge, Atlantic Ocean - 356-308 | ecosystem: Environmental > Aquatic > Marine > Hydrothermal vents | place: Atlantic Ocean: Mid...
CATCATGGATCTGGGGGCAATCCTGTGTACACGAAAGCTGCCCGACTGTGATCGTTGTCCGGTCAGCGATGAGTGTGAGGCGAGGAGAATGGGACGACAGTCAGCCTTCCCTACGCCCCGCCCGAAGAAGGATCTGCCCGTGAAAAAAAAACGGTTCTTGATCTTGAGTCATCCAGTCGGCGGGATTCTGTTGGAAAAAAGGGCATCCAGCGGGATCTGGGGTGGTTTGTGGAGTCTCCCGGAGTGTGATCATGGAATCGATCTGTACCATTTTTGCCGTGAGCGATTCGGCTGTGCGATCGAAAGCTGCGAAGAGTTGGATATGGTTCGTCACACTTTCAGCCACTTCCGACTTGAGATTACGCCGGTGAAGCTTAAGATCAAGGCAATGCCAGCCTCGATCCGGGATGAAGAAAGGTTTCGCTGGATAGACAAGGAACAACAGGAACCACTGGGCATGGCAACTCCCGTGATACGAATCCTGAAGTCACTCTGAACTACTCTTGTTTTGATTTGATCTCGGCGACTTTTTGTTCCCAGCGTTCCAGCGCCCGCTGATAGTAATCCATGATGCAGGGATCGCAGTGGCGTCCGCAGCACTCGTATTCTTCCGGTTTTCTCGGTTTTGGAGGCAATTCATCCATCACAGTACAATCATAATAAGATAGTTATTGTTGGGCAATTCCGCTATGCTTCGCGCACTATGGTAGATACACATCTTTCGGAGGTTCAATTCAAGGATCTGGACCTGCATGAAAAACTGCAGCAGGGATTGGCAGACTTGGGCTTTGAGTATTGTACGCCAATCCAGGCCAAAACGCTGCCGGTCACTCTTCAGGGCAGGGATGTTGCCGGCCAAGCGCAGACGGGTACCGGCAAAACGGCGGCCTTTTTACTGGCAACGATGAACGTCTTGCTCAACACCAGGCCCTCCCCTGATCGGAAACCAAATCAGCCCCGCGCGATCATAATTGCACCCACGCGTGAACTGGCGATCCAGATCCACAAGGATGCTCAGGCGTTGGGCAAACATTCAGATCTGAAGCTGGCGCTGGTCTATGGTGGGGTGGATTACGAAAAACAACGCAAGTCGCTGGCCGGTGACATCGATATTCTGATCGGTACACCTGGCCGCATGATCGATTATTTCAAGCAGCGTGTATTCGATCTGCGTGCGGTTCAGGTTTCGGTGCTCGATGAAGCGGATCGCATGTTTGATCTCGGGTTCATCAAGGATATCCGTTTTCTTTTCCGGCGCATGCCGAAACCGGAAAAGCGCCTGAGCATGATGTTCTCGGCTACGCTTTCCTACCGGGTAAAGGAACTGGCCTATGAGCACATGAACAACCCGGAATCCTTGGAAGTACAAGCCGAAAACGTCACTGCCGACAGTATCAAGCAGATCCTGTATCACGTCCAGAATGAGGAGAAGATCCCGTTGCTCATCGGTATCCTCAACAGGCTGGACGCACCCCGGGCGATCATTTTCGTCAACACCAAGCGTACGGCTGAAAAGGTCGCGGCCTGGCTGATGGGGAACGAGTACAAGGTAGGTCTGCTCTCGGGAGATGTGCCACAAAAAAAACGTCAGCGTTTGATCCGGGAGATCGCCGAAGGTGAAATCCAGATCTTGGTGGCCACGGATGTAGCTGCCCGCGGCCTGCACATCGAAGATGTCAGCCACGTGATCAACTATGATTTGCCCCAGAACGAAGAGGATTATGTACACCGTATCGGCCGCACCGCCCGGGCCGGAGCGACTGGTGTTGCCATCAGCTTTGGTTGCGAGGAATACATCTTCTCACTGATGGATATCGAGCAATACATTGGGCACAAGATCCCGGTTGAACCCATCACTGATGGTTTGCTGGCGGAACCGAATTCCCCGGTCAAGATCACGCGCAAGAAAACACAGGGCAAACGCGGTTCACGCCGGCGCTCGAACCCGAGGAAGCCGTCTCGTAAACATGTCTCTAGGGGCCGGAAAGACGATGCGTGATCCATACCCCGATGTCCTCGATTTCTTCGAGCGAGACCGCATGCTGCATCGGATATTCATGCCACTCCACATCATAGCCCGCACCTAGCAGCTGTTCTTTCGAGTCCCTGCCTTGTTCGATCGGGATCACAGGATCCATGGTGCCGTGGGCCATGAAGATGGCCATGCCGTTGTTGGCGGGATGGACTTCCGTAGCAAGCCTCTTAGGGAGGGCGAGATACGTGGAAAGGGCGATTAGGCCGGAAAGGGGTTCAGGATAGCGCAGACCTGTGTGGAGAGCGATGACCCCGCCCTGGGAAAAACCGGCGAGCAGAATTTTGTCTGCAGGAATCCCCGCATCTTTCTCCTTTTGAATCAGACCTTGCAGGATACGACGGGAGTCTTCGATACCCTCTGTATCTTCATTCAGGCGCAGGTCCATGTCCCGAACATCGTACCAGGCTCGCATGACCATGCCATGGTTGATGGTCACCGGGCGCTGTGGAGCGTGCGGGAAGATGAAACGGATGCCAAGATCCTCCGGCAGGCGCAGAGCAGGCACGATGGGTACAAAATCGGAACCATCGGCACCAAGGCCATGCAGCCAGATGATGCTGGCTTTGTGCGGTGCCTGCGGTTCCAGAATGATGGCGTCTTGATCGTGCATCGTGATCGGGATCCTAGCACAGTCGATTGTGGTATCCTCACGTTTTTGTGAGTACAGGAATTTTTCGATGCGATGGATTTATACAGTGCTGATCAGTTTTTGCTTGCTGGCAGCGGGTTGTGGGCAGAAAGGTGATCTCTATCTGCCTGGACAAAAAAATACGGCTCTGACACAACAAACGATTGGCCTGATCAATTAACACGATGGGTTGCTTCGAGTACAAAAATGGCGAACTCTACGCCGAAGGGGTTTCTTTGGCAACAATTGCAGAGGTTTACGGGACCCCCTGTTATGTCTATTCACGCAGGACGATCGAATCGAATTGGAAGGCCTATGATCAGGCCCTCTCATCCCATGACCACCTGATCTGCTATGCGGTCAAGGCCAATTCCAACCTTGCTGTGATCAATCTGTTGGCGCGCATGGGTTCCGGATTCGATATCGTTTCGGTCGGGGAGCTGGAGCGTGTGTTGCGTGCGGGTGGGGATCCCTCCCGGGTCGTCTTTGCCGGTGTGGGAAAGCGTGCCGAAGAAATGCGCCGTGCACTGGAAGCCGGCATTCGTTGCTTCAATGTGGAGTCCGAACAAGAACTGGAACGGCTCAATCAAGTGGCCGCAGAAATGGGCAAGAAGGCTCCGGTTTCGATCCGGGTCAATCCTGATGTGGATGCTAAAACCCATCCCTATATCTCCACGGGTCTGAAGGAAAACAAGTTTGGGATTGCCATGGAGCAAGCACTGACGGTCTATCATCGTGCCGTGGCGATGGATCATATTGATGTCATTGGGGCTGGCTGTCATATCGGATCACAACTCATCGGCATGGCACCCTTTGTCGATGCGCTGCAGCGTGTCCTGGAATTGGTGGACAGGCTTCGGTCGGAAGGCATTGAGCTGGAGCAGGTCGACATGGGTGGTGGGTTGGGGATCTGTTATCAAGATGAAACGCCGCCGACAGCCCAAGCCTACGCCGATGCAATCCTCCCGCTGTTGGCAGGGCGTGATCTGACCTTGCTCATCGAACCGGGCCGATCCATCGTCGGTAACGCCGGCGTTCTTTTGAGTCGGGTGGAATACCTCAAATCCAACGATGAAAAATCCTTTGCCATTGTCGATGCGGCCATGAATGATTTGATGCGCCCTGCCCTTTACGATGCCTGGCAGGAGATTTCGCCCGTTCGGATCCGTGACCAGGAGCCGGAGAACTATGATGTCGTGGGTCCGGTTTGTGAGACGGGAGATTTTCTCGGCAAAAACCGCAGCCTTACGATTCAGCCGGGTGATTTGTTGGTGGTGCACTCGGCCGGAGCCTACGGCTTTACCATGAGTTCCACTTATAATTCCCGGCCACGGGTCGCTGAAGTGATGGTGGATGGAGAGGAGAGCTGGCTGATCAGAAAGCGTGAGACCATCGATGAGCTGATGAGCGGTGAGTCTCTGTTACCGAAATAATGGATCGTATTCTGGAACCTGAATTGATGGATGGTGAGGAACAGGCCAGGGCCTATTCAGAGGCAGATTTTACTGAACCTCACAACATGTTCGTGGAAGAATTTCGACGGATTTTTCCAAAACGTGAGGTTTCCTGTACGGTACTCGATCTTGGTTGCGGTCCTGCAGATGTCACTGTTCGTTTTGCCAGGGCTTTTCCTCACTGCCAGATTGATGCAGTCGAAGGTGCACAGGCAATGTTGAAGTTTGCACGGCAACGTGTGGAAAAGGAAAAGATGACGGATCGTATCCGTTTGATCCACGAAGTCCTCCCCTCAAATCACCAACTACAGGATAACTATGGGATAATTATTTCCAACAGCCTGTTACACCATCTTGCCGATCCTGCAACCTTGTGGGACACTGTTACCGATAAATGTGCAGCTGGTGGCACGGTGTTCATCATGGATCTGATGCGGCCTGTTTCAAAAGACAGAGCCAAGGCACTTGTTGATTGCTATGCGGCAGAAGAACCGCACATCCTGAGGGAGGATTTCTATCATTCTATGCTTGCTGCTCATCGACCAGAAGAAGTCGAGAAGCAGCTGGGATCTGCTGGGATTGAATGGATGAAAGTGAAGGCAATCACGGATCGTCATCTAATCGCGTATGGCAGCAGGCCAGTATGCACATAAATGGTGCGGCATCAGTGCAAGACGCACCATTTATGCGCATATTAAGAGAAAGGGTTATGCTATCTTGTTGATTTATAAGGATAACCTCTTGTGGCATATATTTTGCGCTAAACAGGTGTTCACAACGACTTAGATTGACAAAAACAACAGCCGGAGGAGTGGCAATGTCTGCAAAAGCAAAAAAAGTACTTAAGATGATCAAAGACGAAGAGGTGCAATTCGTCGATTTCCGTTTTACAGATACTATCGGTAAGGAGCAACACGTCTCTGTACCAGCACACACGGTGGACGAAGATCTGTTCGATGAAGGCAAGATGTTCGATGGTTCTTCCATCTCGGGTTGGAAGGGAATCAATGAATCAGACATGATTTTGATGCCCGATCCGGAAACAGCGGTGATCGATCCCTTTTTCGATGATACAACTCTTATCTTGCGCTGCGATATAATCGAACCCTCCACCGGTGAAGGTTATGAGCGTGATCCGCGCTCTGTCGCCAAGCGGGCAGAGGCCTATCTGAAAGCTTCAGGTGTTGGAGATGCGGCCTATTTTGGACCAGAGCCAGAGTTTTTCATCTTTGATGATGTCAAATGGAAAGTCAGTATGGAAGAGTGTGCCTACCGTATCGACTCTGAAGAATCCTGCTGGAACTCTGACAAAGTTTATGAAGACGGTAATATCGGCCACCGTCCTGGTATCAAGGGAGGCTATTTCCCGGTACCACCAGTGGACTCACTGCAGGACATCCGTTCCACCATGTGCCTGATAATGGAAGAAATGGGTCTCAAAACCGAGGTGCATCACCATGAAGTTGCGACTTCGGGTCAGTGTGAGATCGGCACCATGTTCAATACACTGGTCAAGCGTGCCGATGACAACCAAATTCTCAAATATGTTGTGCATAATGTTGCCCATGGCTATGGCAAGACAGCGACCTTCATGCCGAAACCCGTAGTAGGGGACAATGGCAGTGGCATGCATGTTCATCAGTCACTTGCAAAGAAGGGCAAAAATCTGTTTGCCGGTAACGAATATGGAGGTCTGTCAAAGACCGCCCTGCACTATATCGGCGGTATCATCAAACATGCCCGGGCGATCAATGCCTTCTCCAATGCCTCTACCAACAGCTATAAGCGTTTGGTGCCCGGCTTTGAAGCCCCGGTCATGCTGGCCTACTCGGCACGTAACCGATCGGCTTCTATCCGTATTCCGTATGTCTCCAACCCCAAAGCACGGCGCATTGAGGTTCGTTTCCCTGATCCGACAGCCAACCCCTATCTCTGCTTCACAGCATTGCTGATGGCTGGTCTCGACGGTATCAAGAACAAGATCGATCCGGGCGAAGCACTGGACAAGGATCTGTATGATCTGCCACCTGAGGAGGCTGCGGACATTCCGACGGTCTGCCATTCGCTGGATCAGGCGCTGGAAGCACTGGATTCCGATCGCGATTTCTTGAAAGAGGGCGGGGTTATGACCGATGACATGATTGATGCCTATATCGATCTGAAGATGGAAGAAGTCACAGCCTTGCGCATGACTACACATCCTCTGGAGTTTGATCTCTACTACAGCTGCTGATTGGCTGCTCGAAAATCCCTGTACGGAACAGACGTTCCGTACAGGGCACCTTCAATGATACATTTTCCCCAATAACCTCTCTGGCCTAATTATTGCCTTACGTTTCTTAATAGGGCGATCTGAGCCTTGCAGGTATTGGCCTGAAAGGGTCAATATCCGCGAATCAGCTTCAGCGTCCATTCACGATAGCCGATTTAGAATCTCATTAAAATATGAAACGGATTTGTCTATGTTCAAACAGAGCCAAATAGTCGCCGCTTTTCTGATCCTGATAGCGTCATTGTCTATTCACGCTGCCATCTACAAATTCTATGATGAAAATGGCAATGTGATCTATTCCGATCAGCCTGGACCAGGGGCAGTAGAGATCGAAAAAAGAGATGTCCAGGCGATCAAAGGCCCACGGTTGAGACCGGCAACGAAACTTTCTCCACCCCAGAAAAAACAACCTTTTGTCTATAAAGAGCTGAGAATTACCAGTCCGGAAGACGATGCAACAATCTGGGACAATAATGGAGATGTCAATGTCGATATCACAGTCATACCCCAGCTACGAACAAAACTTGGACATAAACTGGTTTTGTCGCTGGATGGGAAACAAGTTTCTGAACCAGGAACGGCCACATCATTTGCATTGCATGGTATAGACAGAGGGACACATTCGGTTTCTGTGAGTATTGTTGATAAAACTGGCAAAACGATAATGTCTTCAAACTCTGTCACCTTTCACTTGAAAAAGCAGTCCGTGATTTTGAGACAGAAGCTAAAAAAGGGTCAATAAACCTTACAAAGAGCAAAGGGAACCGGCACTGGCCCAATAGTTGCTAATGTTATATGTAAGAAGAGGTCCTTTTTCTTTCTGAAGAGGACTGCCTGCCCGTAAGATATTGATATTTCTAATAAACTGGTCAGGCCCAAAGAATGAGGATGAGTACATCTCACATAAAGCTTGCACCAGAATGGTGCGAATGCTCCAATAAAGACATGCACCTTTTTGAAAATACGGATAGCTTGCTGGATAACCTGAGTACAGCGATCCTGCTGTTTGATTCGGATTTGAGGCTGCAATCCATCAATACATCGGGGGAGGATCTCCTTTCCACCAGCAAGCGGACGGTATGTGGCCAGGTCATTGACCGGTTGTTTATCGATTTTCCTTTAATTGAGGCCATGAAAGAATGTCTGCAATCTGGTCAACCTTTTACGGAGCGTGATGTGGAACTGAGAACATCAGAAGACCACGCCATAATCGTGGACTGTGCGATTACACCACTGGTGGAAAGCACGTGTACGAAAGGGGTGGTGTTTGAATGCATCAATGTGGATCGTAACCGGCGTATTACCCGTGAAGAAGATATTATGGCGCGGCATCAGGCAACCAGTGCCCTGATCAAGGGTATGGCGCATGAGATTAAGAATCCACTGGGAGGTTTGCGCGGTGCAGCCCAGTTATTGGAACGAGAACTGGAAAACGAAGATCTGAAAGAATACACCGGAATCATCATCAGTGAGGCCGATCGCCTGCGAAAACTCATCGATCGTATTCTCGGCCCGAGTGACGCCCAACAATTGGCACGGGTGAACATTCATGAGGTGTTGGAACACATCCGGTCATTGGTCGAGGCAGAAACATCGGACAAGATCGTACTGCAGCGGGATTACGACCCGAGCCTGCCGGATATGCTGGCCGATCGGGATCAGCTCGTTCAGGCGTTACTGAACATCGTGAGAAATGCAGCCCAGTCTTTAAGAGATGAGGGTTCTATTACCTTGAAAACTCGTGCTGAGAGGCAATTTACCATTGGTACTCACCGACACAAACTCGTCATCCGGGTAGATATCATTGATAACGGTCCCGGTATCCCGGAAGAATTACAGGAAACAATTTTCTATCCCATGGTGACCGGCAGGGCAGAAGGGACGGGACTGGGGCTTTCGATCGCCCAAACATTGATCCACCGGCATCAGGGATTCATCGATTTTGAATCTTCGCCTGGCCATACGGTCTTTTCTGTTTGGATACCGTTAGAGAGAGAAAACATATGAAGAAAACACAGGTCTGGGTCGTCGATGATGATCGTTCCATTCGCTGGGTGCTTAAGAAGGCACTGGAAAAAGCGGATATGGATGTGACCTGCTTTGAAGATGCCGACACGGCATTACAGCATCTAAAACTGTCACAACCAGATGCCATAATTTCTGATATACGCATGCCGGGCACCAATGGCCTGAACCTGCTCGATGAAGTCCAGCGTCTCTACCCGGAACTACCGGTGATCATTATGACCGCGTATGCCGATCTGGGTCGTGCTGTTGCAGCTTTTCAAGGAGGGGCTTTTGAATATCTACCAAAACCCTTCGATGTGGATGAAGCAGTCACTACAGTCCGCAGGGCAGTGCGGACGGGAACGGATGATTCCAGGCAAGATCAGACGGAAGGGATCGATGTTTCTGGAATCATCGGTGTGGCCCCTGCCATGCAGGAAGTATTCCGTGCGATCGGGCGCCTTTCCCGATCACACATGACCGTACTGATTACGGGTGAGTCCGGTACGGGCAAGGAACTGGTGGCCCGGGCACTGCACGATCATAGCCCACGAAGTGGCCAGCCATTCATTGCACTCAATACGGCTGCGATACCAAAGGATCTTCTGGAAAGTGAACTGTTTGGTCATGAAAAAGGGGCCTTTACCGGAGCAGCAGGACAACGTATTGGTCGTTTTGAACAGGCTAATGGGGGGACGCTCTTTCTGGATGAGATCGGCGACATGGCGCCTGAACTGCAGACACGCTTGTTACGCGTTCTTGCGGATGGAGAGTTCTATCGAGTGGGTGGTCATATCCCGATCAAGGTCGATGTTCGTATTATTGCTGCGACACATCAGAAGCTTGAGGATCGGGTGCTTGAAGGGGGATTCAGGGAAGATCTCTTCCACCGGCTCAACGTTATACGTCTGCATTTGCCCCCTTTAAGAAACCGCCGCGAAGATATAGGTCTTTTGATGGATCATTTCCTGAAAAAGGTGGCTGCGGAACTGGGAATCGAAGCAAAATCATTACATCCGGATACTGCTAAGTTCCTGCAGGGTTACGACTGGCCTGGTAATGTACGCCAGCTGGAAAATGTCTGCCGCTGGTTAACAGTGATGGCACCGGCACAGGTAATCCATCTGGAAGATCTGCCTCAGGAAATCACTGATACGGAAACAGCATCAGCAATTTCTGGCGACTGGAAAACTCAGCTAAGACAGTGGGTTGAACAGCAGTTGACCAATGGAGAAACCGGCCTGCTCGAAAAGAACATCCCGGTGTTTGAGAAAATTATGATCGAAGCAGCCTTGGCGAAAACGGGAGGCCGCCGTCAGGAGGCCTCCCTCTTGCTGGGTTGTGGGCGAAACACCTTGACCCGCAAAATTAGAGAACTGGAAATTGAAGGGTAAGTATGGCTGAACTTACAATTTCATCGTCGGGTCATATTCTCCCAGATCGAGCCGTTTTAGCAATCGGCGCTTCCTCTCCAGCTCTTGTGTAAGGTGAGCGATCGATGAAAGAGCGTCCTTGTCGGAAGACGCGAGTTCCTGACTCAACTGTTCATCCAAATCGACAATTTCTTCTACCAACTGAAACCATGCCCTGTCAAATGCATCTTTATCGACAAGAGTTTGATTAATATCCAATTCAGAAAACATTTTTGACCCCTCCTGTTTTGTGGAATTTCATAATGTACGAGATCTGTTAAGGGTTTGCGTCAGCCACATGACCATTTTATGACAGGAATCACAGAAGACGATTTCATGAATTAATCAGGCATTCCGTTAAATCTTTCCGGCAGCTTGCCGATAGTATTGAGACAGTCGAACTCTAAATGATGGACAAGAAATGAGCGGAACGGAACTCGAAGAGAACTGGAAAGAAAAGTATTTCAAGGCCCTGCTTGAAACGGAAGAACTGGAAAAGGCGGGCAAAGAACGGCTGGAAGAGCTGTATAGGGAGCTGCTGCATGCCTTTGGACATTTCCGGGGCAGGGAAGAATCGATCGATGAAGCCCTCGGTCGGCTGCCGGATTGCGATCATGTGGATCAGGTGTCTCTCACTGAATTGCAAGCCTTGAATCGCCAAATAGCCGAGATCATCGATGACCTGTCGTCATCAAAGAGCGCCACTGACTCCGGTCAGGAAACCGATCCATTGGGTGTAGCGAAAGATTCGCTGGAGTACCTGGTCCAGAACTTGCCCAAAGAGGTTGCAAGAAGACTGGATTCAGAAAAAACTGATTTCAGCCAGGATCGGATCAATGACATTAATACCCTGCGAGAAGCAGCGGACGAGATCAAGAATACCATTACCTGTGTTCTCAACGAGCGCAACAAAAAGATCAAGGAGCTTTCTTCCTTTCTAGGTGGTGTTGCGAGAAAACTGGATGGGTTACAAACCCATATGCAGGATGAAAAATCCAATCGTCAATCCAGTTCAAAAGATCGTGGCGAACTTGAAAAAGTAGTGGGTGACAACCTGAAGGAGATCAAAACAACAGTTGCTGAGGCAGAAGATATCGAACAGCTGCAGAAGGCGATTGAATCCCGGCTTGAAGAAATTGATAAGAAGGTGGCTTCGTTTGTCGAAGCTGAAACAGAACGGGCAGATCAGGCAGAAAAAGCCTCAGCTGTACTGGAAAGCCAGCTGGAAAAACTTCGAAACGAAGCTGATCAACTACGTCAGTCACTCGAAGCAGCACGAACAGACGCAATTGTGGACCCGCTTACAGGGGTCTCCAATCGTCGTGCATATGATGAACGCTTCCAGGTCGAATATTCACGTTGGAAACGTTACCACGAGCCATTGACACTGGCCATTATGGACATTGACCACTTCAAACAGATCAATGATACCTACGGCCATCCCATTGGGGACAAGGTGCTCAAGGTGGTTGCCGGCCGCATACAACAGCAGGTACGCGAGAGTGACTTTTTCGGACGCATCGGTGGTGAGGAATTCGCTTTCCTGCTGGTGGACAGTGATCTGGAAAATGCAATGAACAAGGTTGAGGAATTACGCCAAAGTATTGAGGAATGTAATTTCCGTATGAAAAAGAAAAAATTCAAGGTAACAATCTCCATCGGTGTTGCTCAGTTCAAGAGCAGGGATACGATCGAGAGTGTGTACCAAAGGGCTGACAAGGCATTAGTCAAGGCCAAACAATCTGGCAGAAACCGTTGTCTGTCAGAGCGGGATCTGGAAAAGGAATCCTGATCCCTTTGTGGCTGGTGTGGTATCCTGCCGCGCCATGCCACTTATACAACTGAAGTCCATTCAGCTCGGATTTGGACATCCGCCCCTGCTGGAGTCTATCGATTTTTCCATTGAATCTGGCGAACGTGTTGCCCTTGTTGGCAGAAACGGAGCGGGCAAATCGACACTTTTGAAAATCATAGCCGGCGAGATCAAGCCCGACAGTGGAGAAATCACGGGGCAGGAGAGAATACCGATTGCACGGTTGGAGCAAGAAGTGCCGAAAGATTTGCAGGGCAGTGTCTATGATGTTGTCGCTATCGGACTGGGCCATGTCGGCAACCTCATTGCAGAATATCATCATGTCATTCATGACCTCCAGAAGCCCGGAAACATGGGCCGGATGGAACGATTACAGGGCGAGATTGAACACGCTAATGGCTGGGAGATGGAGCAGCGTATCAGTCAGACGCTCAGTCGTCTGAACCTGCCGGAAGATAAACGAGTGGAAACTCTATCAGGAGGTCTCAAACGGAGAGTTTTGCTGGCCCGAGCATTGGTTTGTGAACCCCAGCTGTTGTTGCTCGATGAACCCAGCAACCATCTTGATATCGAGGCCATTCAATGGCTGGAAGAATTCCTTCTCAATGCAAATATCACTCTGATCTTTATTACCCATGATCGCGCCTTTTTGAAACGACTGGCCACCCGTATCGTGGAAATCGATCGTGGACGGCTCTCCAACTGGCCCGGTGATTATGATACCTATTTGCGAAGAAAAGAGGCGGCACTGGCAGAAGAGGAGCGACACGATGCGCTGTTCGACAAAAAGCTGGCTCAGGAAGAGGCCTGGATCAGACAGGGTATAAAAGCCCGGAGAACCCGTAACGAGGGACGCGTTCGAGCCTTGAAGAGGCTACGCGAAGAACGGGCAAGAAGAAGGCACAAAGTCGGCACTGCAAAATTGCAGATCCAGGAAGCCAGACGGTCGGGAAAAATCGTGATCGAAGCAGAAAACATCTCCTACGCTTATGCAGGTAAACCAATCCTTCATCATTTCACTACCACGCTCTTGCGTGGAGATAGAGTGGGTATCATTGGCCCAAATGGTGTAGGTAAATCGACGCTGATTAATCTGTTGATCGGAAGACTGCAACCGGATTCAGGAACTGTCAGGCTGGGAACCAACCTGGAGATTGCCTTTTTCGATCAGCTGCGTACCGAACTGAAAACCGAACTCACGGTACAGGAAAATGTTGCCGGAGGTTCGGATAAAGTTGTCATCAACGGCAAGAGTAAACACGTAATCAGCTATTTGCAGGACTTTCTTTTTACACCTGAACGTTCACGTCAGCCAATCACGAAACTCTCCGGTGGTGAACGCAACCGCCTGTTGCTGGCAAAACTGTTTGCGACCCCCTCAAACCTGCTGGTCATGGACGAACCCACGAATGACCTGGATATGGAAACTCTGGAACTGCTGGAGGAAAGGGTGGCAGAATACCAAGGCACGATTCTCCTGGTCAGCCATGATCGCGCCTTTATTGATAATGTGGTCACGAGTACCCTGGTTTTTGAAAACGGCCAGGTCAATGAATATGTGGGTGGTTATGAAGACTGGCTACGTAAACGTCGAATAACAGAAAAAGTAAAAAAAACCGATAAGAAAACGACTGACAAGAAAAAAAACCGAACGAAAGAAAAAAGAAGTTACAAGGAACAACGTGAACTTGAACAACTGCCTGAGAAGATCGAAAAACTGGAGCAGTCTCAAAAGGCTTTGCATCAAGAAATGAGTGATCCGGAGTTCTTCAAACAACGCCCTGCAATTATTGAAGAGAAAAAACACGAACTGCAAAAAATCGAAGAAGCGTTAAACTATGCTTACCAAAGGTGGGAAGAACTGGAAAAAAACGGATGACTCAACTGCTTCAAAAAATATTCTTGTGTGTGCTGCTGATTCAGACGGCGATGTCGGCTTTTGGCCATGAGAAGATTATATTCCATCTGCCTAAGTGGAAAGTGATCGCTGAAGAGAAAAATGAGACCCAACAGGAGGTTGTATATGCGCCCAAAAAACCGGTTTCAAGCGAAATCAAGGATCGTGTCTTTATCAAGACATTGATAGGCAAAACCGATATTGGTGCACAACAGTGGATGGAGAAACTGCGCGGTGATCGCGAAGTGGAGTGTAATTTTTTCAGTGTGATCGAGATCCCCGTCAAGGGCTTTGACCCGGCACCAGCCAGTGGGCAAGTGCTCTATTGTGGCGAGGAGAAGGCAAGCGGCAAAGGAGTGATTAGCATGCAGCGTGTAACCCAGGGCAAGGAAAACCTCTACGTGATCGAGCGTCGCTGGACCACATACCCTTTTGATAATCCGGAAAATGCGTTTGTCGTGCGTGAAGAGATCATGCCTTGGATACGAAACATGACACACGCCTTCCTCTGTGGCACAGAAGAAATCCCCTGTAAAAAAAGAAAAAACAAATGAACAATCCGGTACCGCAAATAGGTTTCGTTAGCCTGGGTTGCCCCAAGGCTTTGGTGGATTCGGAACGAATTCTCAGTAAATTGCGGGCGGAAGGCTATGGCCTCTCTGCAAGCTATAACGATGCTGATCTGGTGGTAGTCAACACCTGCGGATTCATCGACACGGCCGTTGAGGAGTCTCTCGACGCGATTGGTGAGGCAATGAACGAAAACGGCCGGGTGATCGTGACGGGTTGCCTGGGCAAGGATTCCGGCAAAATACGTGCTGCCTATCCTGATGTATTAGCCGTTACCGGTGCACATGCCTATGAACAAGTAATCAATGCGATACATGAGCACGTCCCACCACCACACGAACCACACCTCAGTCTTGTGCCGCCGCAGGGGATCAAGCTCACACCAAGGCATTACGCCTATTTGAAGATTTCAGAAGGCTGCAATCACCGCTGTTCATTCTGCATTATTCCATCTATGCGCGGTGATCTGGTCAGTCGGCCAATTGCGGAAGTTCTGTGGGAAGCTGAAAAGCTCGTTGCCGCCGGTGTTCGGGAGCTGCTCGTCATTTCTCAAGACACCAGTGCCTATGGAACAGACCTGAAATACCGTGAAGACAACTGGCAAGGACGAAAAGTAAGGACTCACATCCTTCAGCTCGCTGAGGAGCTGGGAGAATTGGATGTCTGGATCCGCATGCACTATGTTTATCCCTACCCGCATGTGGATGCCCTGATCCCGTTGATGGCCGAGCGCAAAATCCTGCCCTATCTCGATATCCCTCTGCAGCACGGAAGCCCGAAAATCCTCAAGGCCATGCGCCGTCCTGCAGCCACAGAAAAAGTACTCGAGCGGATTCGGCAATGGCGTGAGATCTGCCCGGACATCACCATCCGCAGCACTTTTATCGTTGGATTCCCTGGCGAAACCGAAGAGGACTTCAATGAATTGCTGGCATTTATCAGGGAAGCCAGGCTTAATCGTGTCGGCTGCTTTACCTATTCACCCGTGGAAGGTGCGAAGGCCAACGCGATGTCTAACCCGGTTCCGGAGGAGGTAAAGCAAGAACGGTTCGAACGATTCATGGAAGTTCAGCAACGGATCAGTCAATCCCTACTCAGGGAAAAGCTTGGTCAACGGATGACGGTTCTGGTGGATGGAACGGAAGATGGCAAGACCATTGCCCGCAGTGCAGCGGATGCGCCTGAAATCGATGGCGTTGTGATCATTGAAGACCAAGAGTTACCGGAGGGAGAGTTTGTTGAGATCGAGATCATCGATTATGGAGATTATGATCTCTGGGGAAAGGTTGTTCCGTCATCCTCTCCATGACGAAGGGTGTCCCACTCTCTGAAATTCTCTGTGAAGACCGATCCGGGCTCGTGAACCCGGTTTTGAGCCAATTTTGTAGGGAAGTCACCAATATTCACGACGGAAATAATCATGACTCCCTGTTCATCTCTGTTATGATCCGCGCCCATGCGTCCTAGCGAGTTCACTTTTGATTTACCCGAAGACCTGATTGCCCAGTATCCCTCTCCAGAGAGAACGGAAAGCCGTCTGCTGGTGTTGAATCGGCAGACCGGAGCTTGTACCGATCACCGGTTTTTCGAGATTACCGATTTTCTTGAGCCCGGTGATCTGCTGGTGATGAACAATACCCGGGTGATCCCGGCTCGTCTGTACGCCCGCAAGGAAACGGGTGGGAAACTGGAGATCCTGATTGAAAGATTACGAGGTAAATACCATGCACTGGCACAGATCAGGGCGAGTAAATCACCAAAGCCTGGGACGAGGATTCATTACGATCGCGGATTTTCTGCGACCGTTGAGCAGCGGCAGGCAGACTTATTTTTGTTATGTTTTGATCAACCGGTGAAAGCGGTCATGGAGGCGATTGGGCACATTCCCCTGCCGCCCTATATTGCACGAGAGGATACGGAGGTCGATGTGGATCGCTATCAGACCGTATTTGCTGAAAAAGAAGGCGCTGTTGCTGCGCCCACAGCCGGTCTGCATTTTGATCAGGCCTTGCTTGACAAATTGCAAGAGAAGGGGATTGAGTTCGGACGGGTGACCCTCCATGTGGGGGCCGGAACCTTCCAGCCCGTTCGGGTGGAGCGTGTGGAAGATCACAAGATGCATGCCGAACGAATCGAAGTTTCCGCCGAGCTTTGTGAGCAGGTCAAAAAGACCCGTTCGCTCGGAGGGCGTGTTATTGCCCTAGGCACCACATCGGTGCGTGCACTTGAGACGGCGAGCTGTAACGGAGAAATTCAACCCTATACGGGCGAAACAGATATCTTCATCTGTCCCGGGTACACGTTTCGTTGTATCGATGCCTTGATCACCAATTTCCACCTGCCGGAATCGACTCTGCTGATGTTGGTCTGTGCCTTTGCCGGTAAAGAGAAGGTGCTCAAAGCCTATCGCCACGCCGTAGAAGAAAAATACCGTTTTTTCAGCTATGGCGATGCCATGTTTATTTCATAAACCGTTATCGGGGCAATAAAGAATTTGTAATGAGATTTGAGCAGATCACAAACGATGGCCCCGCCCGGCGGGGCAGACTGATTTTTTCACGTGGAGAAGTACCTACCCCAGCCTTCATGCCGGTGGGCACCTATGGCACAGTGAAGGCGATGACGCCGGAAGAGTTGCAGGCTATCGGCGCCAGTATCATTCTCGGCAACACCTTTCATCTGATGCTACGCCCGGGGACGGAGGTTATCTCCAAGCATGGCGATCTACACGAGTTCATGAACTGGCATGGGCCGATTCTGACAGATTCGGGAGGCTTTCAGGTCTTCAGTCTGGGTGAGTTGCGCAGGATTACGGAAGAGGGCGTCCGCTTCAGTTCACCGATCAATGGCGACAAGATCTTTCTAACCCCGGAAGACTCCATCGATGTTCAGCACAAGCTGGGATCGGACATCATCATGGTCTTCGATGAATGCACCCCTTATCCGGCCACCCATGAACAAGCCAGAGATTCCATGGAGTTATCCATGCGCTGGGCGGAACGCTGCAAGAAAGCCCATGCCAGGCCACACCATAATCCAGAGGCAGCCTTGTTCGGAATTGTCCAGGGAGGGATGTATGACGATCTGCGTGAACAGTCGTTACAGCGTTTGCGAGCGATTGGGTTTGACGGTTATGCCATCGGCGGGCTCTCTGTCGGCGAACCCAAAGAAGAAATGATGAACGTGTTGACCCGGATCGCACCCCAAATGCCGGAGGACAAACCACGCTACCTGATGGGTGTGGGCACACCGGAAGACTTGGTGGAAGCGGTGCGCCGAGGTATCGACATATTCGATTGCGTGTTGCCGACCCGCAATGCTCGTAATGGTCACCTGTTTACCTCGACAGGGATTGTCCGTATCCGTAACAGTGGCTATAAAACAGACACGGGTCCCTTGGATGAGAATTGTGGTTGTTACACCTGTCGGAATTATTCACGGGCCTATCTGCATCATCTTTCAAAGATCGGTGAAATTCTTGGTGCACGGCTGAATACCATACATAACCTGTTTTACTATCAGAACCTGATGCAGGATATAAGAAACGCGATTGAAGCAGGAATGCTGGACGATTTTGTTACAGAGTTTTATGCAAAACGCCAGCCTGTGTCATAATAGCGAGTCAATAAAAAGCGACAATACCCGAGAGAGGACAGTACCATGGATTTCTTTATTTCAAACGCGATGGCTGGTGGTGCAGGCGGCACACCTGGACCTTCTGCAGGGTTGGCGGATTTTATCCCGCTGATACTGCTGTTCGTTATCTTCTACTTCATGCTGATACGTCCTCAGATGAAGCGTGCAAAAGAACACAAACAACTGATCGAGAGCCTCAACAAGGGAGATGAAGTAATGACCAGCGGAGGGTTGATCGGGAAGATCACCGATCTGGGTGAGAACTTTGTTGTTGTTGAAGTTGCGAAGGGAACGGAAGTGAAGGTACAGCGCTCTGCCATCACCGCCGTTCTGCCCAAAGGCACGATTAAGACACTCTAACAGGATTTAAGATGAACCAGTACCCATTATGGAAATACCTGCTGATCGTTGTCATCCTGATCACAGGAGCCCTTTATGCACTGCCCAATATCTATGGTACCGATCCTTCCATTCAGATTACGCCCGGGCGAAAGGCCGATCTGGATGAAACCACGATCGAGACTATTACCTCTACATTGAAAGGGGACGGCATCGAGTGGAAGGCGATCGAAGAGAATCCTCGGGGTGTTCTGCTGCGATTCAACGATACGGAAACCCAGTCAAAAGCAAAAGAGATCATAGAGCAAACACTGGGCAATAATTACACTGTTGCACTCAATCTCGCTCCGGCGACACCCGAGTGGCTGCGTAAACTGGGTGGCAAGCCCATGAATCTGGGCCTCGATCTGCGGGGTGGTGTGCATATCCTCATGGAAGTGGATATGGATACGGTCAAGAAGCAGACCGAAGAACGTTATGTTTCCGAGCTGAGAACACGATTGCGGGAAAAAGAGATCCGTTATAAAACCATCAGTCGTGACAAAGTGAGCGGGATCCTGCTCCGGTTCAAGGACGAGGCAACACGTATGGCTGCCGAGGATGTGATACGAAATGATTTTCCGGAGCTGGAGCGAACAACATCAGAAAAGGATGGTCTCTATCTCTTACATCTGAACCAGTCTGAAAAATCACTGCGTGACACCCAAAGATTCGCCCTGCAACAGAACATCACTACCCTGCGTAACCGGGTCAATGAGCTGGGTGTGGCTGAGCCAGTGATTCAACAACAAGGGCTGGATCGGATCATCGTTCAGTTACCTGGTGTTCAGGACCCGGCCAAGGTCAAGGACATTCTTGGAGCAACTGCAACTCTGGAATTCCGCATGGTGGATGAGGAGGGCGATGTCGAGGCGGCCCTGCGAGGGAAAGTACCTATTGGTTCGAAACTCTATAAAAGTCGCGACGGCCGTTATTTTTTGCTCAAGAAGCGGATCATGCTGACCGGTGACAGTATCATCGATGCCTCATCAGGGCTTGATCAGCGCACGGGCTCACCAGCAGTCTTCATCACACTGGATGGAAAGGGTGCACGGAAGTTCAGCCGTGCAACCCGTGATCAGATCGGCCATCTGCAGGCGGTGGTATTCATCGAAAATAAAGTGAAAACTGTGATGAAGAATGGCAAACCGGAAAAGGTCAACGAGCGCGTTGAAGAGATAATCAATGTCGCTACCATCCAGGATCAACTCGGCAAACGTTTCCAGATCACGGGGTTGGACAGTACGGAAGAAGCACGCGATCTTGCCTTGCTGTTGAGAGCCGGTGCACTGGCCGCGCCCATCGAGATCATCGAAGAACGCACCATTGGCCCGAGTCTCGGTAAGGAAAACATTGATAAAGGGTTCCTGTCGGTCAAGATCGGATTTCTTTTTGTCCTAATTTTCATGGCGGTCTATTATAGGGTTTTCGGTTTGATCGCCGATATCGCTCTGGCTGTCAATCTGGTCTTGATTGTGGCTCTGCTCTCACTATTGCAGGCGACACTCACCCTGCCCGGGATCGCGGGTATCGTCTTGACTGTGGGCATGGCAGTGGACGCCAATGTGCTGATCTTTGAACGCATACGGGAGGAGTTGCGCAATGGTAATTCCACCCAGGCCAGCATCCATGCCGGCTATGAAAAGGCATTCTCGACCATTGCCGATGCGAATATCACCACATTGATCGCAGCGATTGTCTTGTATGGATTTGGTACCGGCCCGATCAAGGGGTTCGCTGTGACACTAGCGCTGGGTATCATCACGTCTATGTTCACGGCCATCATGGGCTCAAGAGCCCTGATCAATTTGATCTATGGTGGCAAGAAAGGTGTCAAACTGGCGATCTAAGAAGAGAGAAATATATGAGAATTTTTGATAAAACACCTGACTTTGATTTTATGGGCAAGCGGAAAGTGGCTGCAATTTTTTCGACCACACTGATCATCATTTCAATTGCGGCCCTGGTAATCCGTGGTCTTAATTTCGGTATCGATTTTACCGGTGGAACCTTGATTGAAGTGGGCTATACAGAGGATGCCAATCTCACCGAGATCAGAAAAACTCTGGCAGATTCCGGGTTTCCGGAAGCTATTGTCCAGCATTTCGGCAGCACCAAGGATGTCCTGATCAGGATTGCACCCAAGGAAGGCATGACCAGCGCTGACATCAGCGATCGAGTGGTGCAGGCACTTCCAGGTGCAGAATTGCGACGTGTCGAGTACGTTGGTCCACAGGTAGGTGAAGAACTGACCAACGACGGAGGACTGGCCATGCTGATCGCATTGATTTGTATTCTTGTCTACGTTTCGTTGCGTTTTGAAAAACGGTTCGCACTGGGATCAGTTGCTGCCCTGATCCACGACGTCATTATCGTCATCGGTTTTTTTGCCGTGAGCCAGATCGAGTTCAATTTGCCGGTTCTGGCTGCCATTCTTGCGGTTATCGGATATTCACTCAACGATACCATTGTCGTTTTCGATCGAATTCGCGAGAATTTTCTCAAGCTGCGCAAGAAAACCACTGAGCAGATGATCAATATTTCACTCAACGAAACCTTGTCACGCACCATCATCACCTCGTTGACTACCCTGTTGGTGTTGATCGCTCTTTTTCTTTTTGGTGGTGAGATTATCAAGCCTTTTGCCATTGCGCTCATTATCGGTATTGTCGTCGGCACCTACTCTTCGCTTTACGTTGCCAGTACCAGTGCGCTGGCACTCGGTGTGAGTCGTGAGGATCTGATGCCGGTCGAGAAGGAAGGCGCCGAGCTCGACAATCGGCCTTGATCAGCCCTTCTAAATCGTGTTTAATCCGCCGCCCTTCCCTTGGGTGGCGACGGGCACCCTTCAGGGTCGGCCCCAGGCGCAGATGTTGCAGTGCAGCAATAATTGTCTTACCATAAAGTAAGTATCAAAGAACTCAACCAGAACAAGATTGAAAAACTCAGCAAGTTACAAAAGCACAGAGGGCTTTTCTGTGCCTGAAATGATCAGAGTATTGAGCCATCACTATGGCGATGGGACGATCTATCTACCTTCGGAGAAGCAGCGATCGATCTATGACATTGCTGTGGAAAGAGGTCTGATCAATGAAGAAGGTTATCTGACAAGAAAGGGAAGGATCTTTCTGGCCCGGCACCTGGAGCCATCAGACTGACCCCAATCTTTGTTTGATTCGATCAGCCACCCGGAAGGCGTTGGCGTAAATCGTCCAGGTGTATGGCACACTCCCTCCCGTGGGCATGAAACTGCCGTCAGTAACATAAAGGTTGTCCACATCGTGGATGCGGCAGTCAGGGTCCAGCACGGAGTGTTCTGGATCGGTTCCAAAACGGCACCCCCCTGCCACGAGATTGGGTGGAGGATAGCTGCTTACGTTCGAGATGAGGTTCTTTCCACCGAGGCTTTTTAGGACTTCTTTTGCCTTTTCATCAAGGAGCCGGGAAGGACGAAAATTGGCGGCATGGTAGCCAATCCGTACTCTGGCAACAGGCGACCCCCATTTGTCCTTGATCTTCGGATCGAGCGTAACGAAACAATCCTTGTTGGGAAGCCAGTCGCAAAATGTCTCAAATTTGAGGTAGCGCGCCTCGGTAAAGTGTGCCTTGATCCGGTTTTTCAATTCAACTCCCCAAATTAGCCCATTTTCACCTCGTTTTTGCTGGTTGGCTTGGGCGACCGGGTTTGGGTGTGTAAAGAGAAATTCTATCGTCCCACCCTTGAGTTTTTTGCCAGATTTTTTGTCTTTATAGGTGTACCAGTCCTGGAGGGCACGATTAACGAAAGGACCACGCACTTTCAACGCCTCGGCATCTTCTTCACTGAGATCGGAATATTCGAGATCGCATTGTCCGGATCCACCGGCTGAGAAGATCAGGTTTTTACCAACCTGATCATACCGGTTACCGAGTCCTTTGGGGTGTTTGGGTCCTGTAGATTGCAACAATAGGCGAGAGGTTTCTATGGCATGGCAGGCGACAACGAAGAGCTTCGCATCTACCTTTTTTGGTTTGTCATCGCCATCGAAATAATGTGCAGTTGTCACCTTTCCGGAGTGATCGGTTTCAAGCCGGTAGACCTTGGCATAAGGTCTGATCTCGCAGTGTCCGGTATCGATGGCCTTGTTCAGCAGTGCCGCACGTGAACTGCCCTTGGCGCCAGTGGAGCAACCATAGCTGCCACAATAGTCGGAATATTCACAACTTCTGCGTTTACCAACAGGTCGGGAAAGTATCGCCCTTGGTACAGGGATCGGATGATAGCCTAGCTGGGTACACTGTTTGTCGATCCATCCAGAAATAGGGTGCTCTTCGACCGGAGGATAAGGGAAGTTGCTGGTAGAACGGGGTTCCTGATGTGGATGATCAATGACACGGCCAGAGACACCCACAATCTGTTCGACTTTTGTGTAATATGGCTCCAGATCGTCATAACTGATTGGCCAATCCACAATGGTAGCACCTTTGATCGGGCCAAATTCGGATAACAGGCGGAAATCTACAGGTTTGAGTCGATGAAAAAAACCGCTCATGAAATTGGATGAGCCACCCACGCAGTTGCCGTTCCAGAAGGTCCATCCCGATTCAGATGTGGGTTCTCCGGTCCACACACCCTTTTTGTTACGCTCTTCGATCACATGTTGCTCATCTTTCAGATGCGGGGTATAGACCTGCCGCAGACAGCAGGCCAGTTCATCCTTGTAAAAATCTTTCTCGGTAAACCAAGGGCCTTTTTCGAGAACTAGCACTGAGTAACCGGCCTCGGCCAGCGTATAGGCTACGGGTCCGCCACCGGCACCACTGCCTATGATACAGACATCGTAATCTTTCATCGTAACTTATAGTAGAGTTTGTCCACCGGCGGTCTGGGAAAGCCGGCGTGGTGAGAAAGCCATTTCCAGCCAATCTGTTCAGGATTGCCCCCGTAGACGGGATCGGTCAGCAGCGCTTCCATGATGTAGTAGATAATCAGGGAAATCCAGCGTTCACCCACTTGGCTCTTTTCGATTTGGCGCAATACATCTTCCCGTTGGTTGTGATCCAGATCAACGAACCGTGCACCGTGCATTTTTTTTGCCATATCGTTCAGCCAGTCCACCCCTTTGATGATGAAGGTTCTTTCCTCCTCATCGATCCAGGGGCTAGGTAGTTCCTTTTTAAGGTAGAGGGTAGCGCGTATATCTTTGGCTCCGGGCGCGTCTTCTGTATGTGGAAAAAGATGCTCTTGTACCTCATGGAGAGTCCACCAGGGATCCTCACGCCATTCGGTCGACAGGTGTTCCGCCTGGACATTTCCTGCCTGCAACGAAGCCGGCATGACTGTTACCAGCGCCATTGCAGCCGAGACACGCTTCATGAATTCTCGGCGGTTGATCTTCGCAGACCTCAACAATTTGCAGGCCGTGATCAGATCATGCTGCCAGTCTGGATGATTTGTTTCTTCTTTTTCCCGTTCTCTGCGTATCGACATAGATTAATTTTAGCTGTGTTTTCACTATGGAACCACGTGTATTTTCTACGACCATGATAATGGCTCTGGGTTTCCCTGTGGTCTGTGATATTCTTTCTGATCATGAAAATACGCATCATACCGGTCACTTCGTTTCTACAGAATTGTTCCCTGCTGATGGATGAGCAGACGGGAAAGGCTGCCGTCGTCGATCCCGGCGGTGATCTCGATCGGATAGTACAGGCAGCAAGAGAAGAAGGTGTGGATATCGAAAAAATCTTACTCACCCATGGGCATCTCGATCATGCCGGTGGTGCAGGCGAACTGGCAGACAGACTGGGTATTCCCATTGAAGGTCCTGGTATGGGCGACAAGTTTCTGCTTGATGCTTTCAGGGAGCAGAGCAGAATGTTCGGTTTTCCAGAGTGCAAATCGTTTACGCCGGATCGATGGCTTGAAGACGGCGACAAGATACGGTTCGGTGAAATCGAGATGGATGTTTATCATTGTCCAGGGCACACCCCGGGTCATGTGGTTTTCCACCAGAAGGAGAATTCCATTGCAATAGTGGGTGATGTGCTGTTCAAGGGTTCAATCGGGCGAACAGACTTTCCTTTCGGTAACCATGAGCAGTTGCTGCGATCGATACGGGAGAAACTGTGGCCACTGGGTGATGATGTAGAGTTCGTGCCCGGCCATGGGCCGACCTCAACGTTTGGTTACGAGCGGAAAACCAATCCTTTTGTTGGTGAAGCTGCCCTATACTGAATTGGCGAGCCGCTTAAGCACATAAGAAACAGCGACCATCCCAAAAGTCGCTGTCACCGTCATCACGGATCCGAATCCACCTTCACAACTGAGTCCACTGGCGTTTGCATCTCCCGGTTTTTGAGCACAGACATGGCCATCGGATGTAGGCCAGACCAGTTGCTCTTCGGAATAGACACAGGGAATGTCGAAACGGCGCCTGAGGTTTCTTGGAAAGTTGTAATTGGTACGTAACAACTTACGAACCTTAGAGAGGAGTCCATCATGGGCGGTTCTACTCAGGTCCGCTGTTTTGATCAGGGTGGGATCGGTTTGGCCGCCTGCCCCTCCAACCGTGATGATCTTGATCCTGTTTCTTCTGCAATAGGCGATCATGGCAGCCTTGGTGCGGTAATTGTCGCTGCAATCGATGACAAAATCGTAGTTGCGATCGATCATTTCTGGCAGGTTCTCCGGGGTGACGAAGTCTTCAATCTCATGCACCTTGCAATCAGGGTTGATCTGCAGGATGCGCTCATGCATCGCTGTCACCTTGGGCTTACCGAACTCACCGTTGAGGGCATGGATCTGTCGATTGACATTGGACTCGGCCACATTGTCCAGATCGATAAGAGTGATCTCTCCGATGCCACTTCGTGTCAGTGCTTCTGCTGCCCATGAACCAACCCCGCCAATGCCGATAACGCAGACGTGAGATTGGAGGAAATGGTCAGTGGCCTTCTTGCCATAGAGGCGACGAATGCCGCCTAGCCGTCTTTCTTGGTCCTGCATGAGAGAAGTGTATCGGAAAAAAAAGGTTATTGTGCAGCGGAAAGTTTTGCCTTGCGGTTAAATTTCTCGCCCGGTTCGACCATTTTTTCCAGTTTTTCCAGATCAAGGATTTTCACATTGCGATGTTTAACTTGGAGGATGCCCGCCTTGTCGAAATTGGAAAACTGGCGACTGACCGTTTCCACGGCTATTCCCAGGAAGTTGGCGATGTCATGACGTGACATGCTCAGATTGAACTCGGTGGCAGAGAATCCTCTTTCAGCAAAACGTCTGGAAAGACTCAGCAGGAAGGCCGCGAGTCTCTCTTCAGCACTACGGGTGCCAAGTAGCAGGAGGATGTCATGATCATCGGAGACTTCTTTCCCCAGCAGACGCAGCATTTGATATTGCAGGCTGGGCAATTCGGTACATAATTCCTGCAAGCGATTGAAGGGTAGCTCACAGATCGAAGTGGTCTCAAGTGCAACCGTGGTGCATGTGTGTGTACCCTTTTCAAGTCCATCCAGCCCGACGAGTTCTCCAGGCAAATAGAAACCTACGGTTTGTTCCCGCCCATCTTGCGAGACGATAAAACTGCGGAGTGAACCAGAGTGAATGGCGAAGAGATTGTTCAGGGAATCGCCCTGATGATAGAGAACCTCGCCTCGAGTCAGAGGTCGGCCCCGGGCAACAATGTTGTCTAATTTTTCCATTTCTGCCTGTGCTAACCCTCGTGGCAAGCAAATTTCGGAGAGCCGGCAATCCTGACAGGCAACCTTGAGTTTGTTGAGACTTATGACAGCATCTGAAGCCATTTCAATTCCACGGATTTCAATTGGTTGAAAGCCTCCCTTTCCTCTCTGATCCTAGGCCTATTTCCAGAGAATACAATGAGCGAAAATTAAAAGGATTGTTTCTAAACGGTATTCAATACCAACTTTCATAGGCCCTTTTGTTTTTCTGAAATCTTATTGAGTGCCCATTGTACGTGTTCCCTTACCATTTCTGAATGGTGGGAGGATCGAGTTCTCAGGGCTTCGATCACTTCAGGAGTGGGATCAGCATTGCCCAGTGCGACGGCGATATTACGTAACCAGCACAGATGTCCGATCCGGCGGATAGCGGATCCCTCCATCTTTTGCAGAAACTCTTCTTCACTCCAGGCAAAGAGGTTGATTAGATCGGCCACATCCAGATCGTGTCTTACCGTAAAGTCTACTTCATTGGTTGGGGAGGCATATTTGTTCCAGGGGCAGACCAATTGGCAGTCGTCACAGCCATAGATACGGTTTCCAATCAGGCTTCTGAATTCTTCAGGAATCGAGGTCCGAAGCTCGATGGTGAGATACGAGATGCAACGGCGGGCGTCAACCTGAAAGGGTGCTATGATTGCATTTGTGGGGCAGGCATCCATACAAGCGCTGCAGCTCCCACAATAGTTTTTATTATGCACAGGATCCACGGGCAGGGGCAGGTTTGTGTAAATCTCGCCGAGAAAGAACCAGGAACCGGCATGACGGTTGATGAGGTTGGTGTGTTTGCCGATCCAGCCGAGACCGGAGTTTCTGGCCAGTGCTTTCTCCAATACCGGAGCACTGTCCACAAATACGCGGTAGCCGAAACTTCCCGCTGCCTGTTCGATTTTATGTGCCAGTCGCTGGAGCCGCTTGCGCATGACTTTGTGATAATCCCGCCCTAGTGCGTAACGGGAGATATAGGCTTTGTTTTTCTGCTGAAGAATGGTTTCCGCTTCTGCAGACTTTGCAGGGAAATAATCCATGCGTACTGAAATCACGCGCAGGGTCCCTGGCTCCAATTCAGCAGGCCGTGAACGACGGGTGCCATGTCGCTCCATATAGCTCATTTCACCGTGATGTTTCCGTTTCAGCCACTGCACCAACCAAGCTTCATCCTGTCCGAGATTGACACCAGTGATCCCGGCTTGTTGAAAGCCGAGTTCCATAGCCCAGGCTTTGATCAGTGAAGCCAAGGCTTCATAGTCCACGGGAGGCGCAGATGAGTTCGTAAGCTTGTCTGATCTCATGGGTTTTCTTGGAAGCAAGTTTGATCATCTCCTCAGGCAGACCTTTTGAGACCAGTTTATCAGGGTGATGCTGGCTGAGCATCCGGCGATATGCCCTTTTGACTTCGCGATCACTTGCATCATGGTCAATGCCGAGAAAGGCATAGGCATTTGCCAGAGATTCATCGGTTTTTGACTGTTCTGTTTTCGAGGTTCGATCGGAAATATTCATGGTGATCCGAACTCGATCTTCGATACGCCGATATTCCATTGGCAGAATGCCAAGGCGTTCAGAAATCTTCATCAGCAGTTGTCGCTCCAATGCAGAGAGCTCGCCATCGGCCATGGCGGCCATGATCTGGATTTCCATGAACATGCGCAGCAGGTTTTTGTGGGTCAGGCAGGCGTCACGTAATTTCTCCAATACAGGCTCAATGGGGAATGATGGATTTTTGCCCTTGTTGAACAGGCTGATCGCTTTTTCACGTTGGGGGCCGGTCAGCCCCATACGATCCATGATCAGGCTGGCTAACCGGATCTCTTCAGCCGTAACACGCCCGTCGGCCTTGCAGATGTGGCCCATGACATAGAATGTTGCAGAGAAATAATTGGCCCTTGCTGTATAGGCTGCGATCTTTTCACGCCGTATAGCTTTTTTATGATTGGACTGGCCGAGGGAATCAAGCCCGTGCCCTAGCATGAAACCTAACAGGGCCGTAAAAGGCCCGTTGACCAGGTATCCGAAAATCCCTCCCAAAATTTTTCCCCACCAGGACATCATGTTTTCTAACGCTTAAAAGACAATGCTATATAATGATTGTCCTGAACAAGAATCTCAATAACTCATGATCCAATTTCTCAGCAACTGGTATAGACGCTATTTTTCCGATCCCCAAGCGGTGCTGCTGGCGGTGCTGTTGATCGTGGGTTTTGCCATTATCATCTTTATGGGTCACATGTTGGCCCCTGTATTGGCTGCTATCGTCATCGCCTATCTGCTGGAAGGCATCGTCCAACAATTGACCCGGGTTCACATCCCAAGGATGGCTGCAGTGACTCTCGTTTTTTTCCTATTTATGGCTTTCATGCTGATCATTATACTTGGGTTGTTGCCCATGGTTTCCAGGCAATTGACGGAGTTGGTTCAGCAGATGCCTGCAATCCTGAACGATACCCAGCAGTGGTTATTGAGGTTGCCGGATAAGTATCCGCAACTTCTGACGGAAGACCAGATTTGGGATTTTGTCCAAGTGATTCGATCGGGCATCGCAGAACTGGGTCAAACGGTGGTCTCGCTTTCCTTAGCCTCGATCCCCCGGTTGATCACCCTGCTGGTGTATTTGGTATTGGTTCCGGTACTGGTGTTCTTTTTTCTCAAGGACAAAAAGCAGATTCTTGGCTGGTTCACCAGTATTCTACCAAAGGAGAGACCTTTACTGGAGCAGGTATGGCAGGAAATGGATGCCCAGATCGGAAATTATGTTCGTGGCAAGTTCTATGAGATCCTCATCGTGGGCGGGGTAACATTTACCGTGTTTTCACTGATGGGACTCAAATATGCAGTATTGCTGTCCGCACTCGTCGGGCTGTCTGTCATCATCCCCTATATCGGAGCTACGGTGGCGACGATTCCTGTGGCGATTGCGGCCTATATTCAATGGGGATGGAGTGCCGATTTTGGCTGGATTATCTTTGCCTATGGCATCATTCAGGCGTTGGATGGCAATTTGCTGGTACCACTTCTATTCTCGGAAGCTGTCAACCTGCACCCGGTAGCGATCATTCTTGCTGTACTGGTTTTTGGTGGGATCTGGGGTTTCTGGGGGGTTTTCTTTGCCATACCCCTGGCAACGCTGGTCAATGCACTGCTTTCTGCTTGGCCACGCAAGGGCACTACCGGTATTTTTGAAGGAGCAGAGGAAAATCAGGCCAGCTGATCACAACACCCTACTGGCAAAATCCGCCAATCGTGATCGCTCTCCGTGTTTGAGAATCAGATGACCGCTGTGTCTCCAGTCTTTGAAACGGTTAACCACATAAGTCAGGCCGGAGGTGGTTTCCGTCAGGTAAGGCGTGTCGATTTGTGAGATGTTGCCCACGCAGACGAGCTTGGTGCCGGGACCTGCCCGGGTGATCAGGGTTTTCATCTGTTTAGCGGTAAGATTCTGGGCCTCATCAATGATGATGTAGCGGTTCAGGAAAGTTCTGCCACGCATGAAATTCAAAGAGCGGATCTTGATACGGTTGTTGAGTAGATCAGCAGTTGCAGCCTGCCCCCATTCACCTCCTTCGACCTCATTCAAAACCTCCAGGTTATCCATCAGAGCCCCCATCCATGGCGTCATCTTTTCTTCCTCGGTGCCCGGCAGGAAGCCGATGTCTTCACCCACAGGAACCGTGACCCGGGTCATGATAATTTCACGGTAAAGTCCCGTATCGAGTGTTTGGTTCAAACCGGCTGCTAGCGCCAGCAAGGTCTTACCGGTGCCGGCCTTCCCCAGTAGGGTGATAAAATCCACATTTGGATCGAGCAACAGGTTGAGTGCAAAGTTCTGTTCAAGGTTTCTGGCTTTTATCCCCCATACGGCATGCACTTCGTTACGGTAATCTTTTGCGTGCCGGATGCTGACGGAGTCGTCGTGGACTTCCGTAACGATGGCTTCGAAGGGTTTGTCGCCTTCAATATACAGGCATTGATTGGGGTGGCACTGTGCGACCAGTGGTCCCTTTAGAGTATACAGCGTTTCTGACGATTCCTTATGGCATTCAAGATTTTTACCGTGAGTCTCCCAGAAATTGTTAGGTAGTTTCTCGATGCCGGGATAAAGCAGCGTGGCATCATCCAACGTCTTGTCACTGTGGTAGTCTTCAGCGTTGATCCCGACGACGCGTGCCTTGATTCGAAGATTGATGTCTTTGGAAACCAATGTGATCCTTCTGTCAGGATAGATCTTTTCCAGAGCAACCGTGGTACTGAGGATTTTGTTGTCAGGAAGGTTACCGTTGATTCCAGGGAGTGGGTCAGCCAACTGGCTGGTCTGCAAAAACAACTTTCCTTGGGCGCCAGTGGCTTCTTCCTTTTTTTGCACCCTGGACAAGGAGAGCCCCTTTTCGATGGTATCTCGATCCGCGTCTCCAATCAGATCATCGAGAAAACGACTCGCCTGGCGTGCATTACGGGCGACTTCCGACAACCCCTTTTTGGCGGCATCCAGCTCCTCCAATACCATTATTGGGAGATAGATATCGTGCTCTTCAAAACGGAAGAGTGCCGTGGGATCGTGCATCAAAACGTTGGTATCGAGTACATAAAGATGAGCGTTGGTCATGAAAGGTTCAAAGGCTCCTTATGGTTTCCAGTACTTCTTCCACATGGCCAGGGACTTTCACCTTGCGCCATTCCCTGCGGAGCACCCCGTTTTCATCGATCAGGAAAGTGGAGCGCACTATGCCCATGACCTTGCGGCCGTACATGTTTTTTTCCTTGATCACATCGAACAGTTTGCATAACGTCTCATCCTGATCCGAGAGCAGATCGAATGGAAACTCATGTTTTGTCCTGAAGTTATCATGTGTCTTGATACTGTCCCTGGAGACACCAAGGATGATCGTGTTGAGTTTTTTGAACTCATCGTAGTGATCGCGGAAGTCCTGCCCCTCACGGGTACAACCGGGTGTATTATCCTTCGGGTAAAAATAGAGAACTACCCGATGTCCTTTCAGATCCGACAGGCGGATGGTTTTATCGCCCGTAGCCGGGCATTCAAAGTCTGGAACGGGTTTTCCAATTTCTATGCTGTTCATTTTATTTTACTGGCTCCATAATTGAATCGATATTGAGTTGATCGCAAAATTCCATGAATTCCCCGCGCAATGTCGCAATGGAGATTTCAGTTGGAATACTGATGGTCAGTTGCAGTAAGAACATCGCCGTTCCCGTATGCGAAGCCACATAGCTGTCACTGAACATGTCTTCGATTCCAATATCGCGTCGGGAGAAAAAATCGGCAATATCATAAACCAGTCCGGCCCGGTTTACCGAGACAACTTCAACTGCATAAGGCATCGTGGATGATTCGGACGAATGCGGTTTTGTCCGGCGACTCTGAATGCTGATATTCAGCTTCTTCTCAAGTTTGGGGATGAGATCCTCGATCCGGGAAATCGCATCCCATGGTCCAGAGACCATGACAAACAATGCAAGCTCGCTTCCTAGGCGACTCATGCGCCCATCTTCGACATTGCATCCACATTCGTGAATCGCTTTGAAAATTTTGTCCATCAGGGCTGGCTGGGTTGGGCCCAGAACTGAAATGACAAAGAAATTTTTCATGATCAAACGGAGTTTGTCGAAGCCTTGTTGGTTATCTGCACTTAATTGTGCCTTTTTTATATCGACAATCACACCATTTCTTGTCAATTTTCCGGCGTATCAGTAACATTAACGCTCTTCAAACTAATTTCAGGATATTTGGATGCTACGAGGAAGTATGGTTGCCTTGGTCACGCCCATGAAAAAAGGGTGTGGGCCGGAAACACCGGTTGATTCACAGGCCCTTGCAAAACTGATCGAATTCCATATTCTCAATGGAACCGATGCGATTGTTGCAGTTGGAACGACCGGTGAATCAGCCACGTTGGGTGAGGAAGAGCATATAGATGTCATCCGACAGGTAGTCGAGCGGGTTGATAACCGGATCCCCGTGATTGCAGGCACTGGAGCCAACTCTACCGCCGAGGCGATCCGCTTGACACAGGGAGCACTGGATGTTGGTGCAGATGCAGCATTACTGGTAACCCCTTACTACAACAAGCCTACTCAGGAGGGTTTATACCTTCATTACAAAACCATTGCCGAAGCTGTCGATATCCCTATCATCCTGTACAATGTCCCCGGCCGAACTGCGTGTGATATGCTGCCTGAGACTGTAGGACGGCTTTCACACATCGACAACATTATCGGTGTCAAGGAAGCGACTGCAGAATTGGATCGGATCGATGAGATCCGCCAGCTGGCAGGGGATGAATTCCTGTTGTTGAGTGGAGATGATGCGACCACAGGTGAATTTATTCTGAATGGTGGCCATGGAACGATTTCTGTAACGGCAAACGTTGCTCCGCAGCTGATGCACGATATGTGCATGGCCGCCCTCAAAGGGGAGCGTGAGACAGTCGAAGCGATCGACGAAAAATTACAGGGGCTGCACAAGGAACTGTTTATTGAATCCAACCCCATCCCGGTTAAATGGGCTGTTCACAAAATGGGATTGATAGACGCAGGTATCCGGTTGCCGCTCACATGGATGTCTGAATCCTGTGAACCGGTATTGATTAAAGCCATGGAAAGCGCGGGTATACAACTCGCACATAATTGATAAAGAGGTTTCTTGATGTCACTGCGATTATTTTCTATTTTGATCCTGTCCAGCCTGGTTCTCGGGGGCTGTAGCAAATATCTGCCCAAACTGGACAAGGTTATTCCTGATCACCGTAAGGATTACCAGAAAAGCAAGAGTTTGCCCGATCTCGAAGTTCCACCGGATCTGACAACAGATTCCATTGATGACAGCATGGCTGTACCAGACATCGATGAAACTGGAACCGCAACGTTTTCGACCTATCAGGAGCGTGTCGCCCGACAACGGGAGAACCGCCAACTTCTCAGTTCGCCCGAGGACGCATCTGTGGTTGAAGTCTCTGGTGAACAACTGATTGTAGTTCCTGCCTCAACATCGGATACCTGGCTCGCCCTGCACGATTTCTGGAAAGAGAAAGGATACACGCTCGATATCGATGATGAAGAGCTGGGTTTCATGGAGACCGACTGGCGCGGAAATGACACACAGCGAGAAAAATTCAAGGTGTTTGTCGAGCCTTCATCCGAACAGCCCGGCCATACCAACATCTACTTCTCCCATCGCAGTGAAATGAATGAAGATGGGGAATGGGTAGAACAGGATCGGGATCTACAACTGGAGAGGCGTATGGCGCTGAGCATACGCGAGGCCCTCGGAGGTATATCGCCATCGGCAGCCACGTCAATTGCTGCCACTGATAACACCGAAATACAGAACGATGCTACAGAGCGTCTCCAGTCTGAGCTGATCAATGCAGGTGAAGGCCGATTCTTGCTTTCGGTGAATACTGATCCCACCAGTTTATGGCCACGTGTAGGTGAGATACTGAAACAGTCGGGTGATTTTTCCATTGAGGACCAAGATCAGGGAAAGGGTATCTATGAAGTTGTCTACCAAGGGAAAAAGGAAAAGAAAAGCCTGTTGAAAAAACTGGCTTTCTGGAAGGGAGATGACACAAAGTTCAAGGTTAGCCTGGCCAAGGCAGGAAATAAAACCGAGATCGTCGTGCTGGACGAAGATGGCGAGTGGGCAACTTCTGCAGCAGCCGATCAAATTCTCGATCTCATCCGATCAAATCTGTAAGTACAAACCGTGCGTTTCGCCTCACTGGGGAGTGGCAGCAAAGGCAACGCGACACTGATACAGGAGCAAGAGACCCTGCTTCTCGTTGATAACGGCTTTTCCCTCAAGGAAAGCCTGCGCCGGCTTGCTCTCCTTGAAATCCAGCCGGAAGCGATCACAGCGATTCTGGTGACACATGAACATGGCGATCACGTCTCCGGTGTTGGCCGGCTGGCAAGGAAATATGGAATTCCAGTCTGGTTAACAGAAGGTACCAGAAAGGCTGCGGAGAAGATACTGGCGGATTTGCCTGTTCTTGAAATTTTTAACGGACATGAAGGCTTTTTCAGTATCCAGGACGTACAGATCCAACCGGTAACTGTACCTCACGATGCAAGAGAACCCTCCCAGTTTATTTTTGCCAATGGCAAGCAGCGACTTGGATTATTGACCGATACAGGCAGTATTACCCCACATATCGTTACCGAATTCGACGGTTGTGATGCTCTCATACTGGAAAGCAATCATGATGATCAGATGCTCGCGGAGAGTCTTTATCCCCAGCATCTGAAAGATCGTATTTCTGGTCGGTTGGGACACTTGGCAAATCATCAGGCAGCTGATCTACTGTCCCGACTTGACACCTCAAGACTGAGACACATCGTCGCAGCACACCTGAGTGAACAAAACAATAGCATCTCCAGAGTGACCGCCTGTTTGTCAGCAGCACTGGGATGTGAGGAGAGCTGGATTGAAGTTGCTGATCAGGCCTCTGGACTGGATTGGCGGGACATATAAAAAAACCGCATGCCCCTCATGAGACATGCGGTGATTTGGTGCAATAAAGAAGCTATCTGATCAGGCAGCTTTTTTTGCAGCAGTCTGTGCAGTTTTGAGACCCTTTTCGACCCAGCCAGTCAGCTCGGTTTTGTAGGATTCTGCAATTTCCTGAGTAGTGCTGGCAATCGCGGTAACTTTTTCAGTTGTTTCCTTGGCCAGTTTTGTCTGTGCTTCGATCAATTTCGCAGGTTCTTTGACTTCAGTAGCCAGTGAGAACTGTTTTGATGCAGCATCCAGAACGGCATTGAAGATTTCAAACTGTTTTTCGCTCAGAGCCTTGACGGTTTTGACATTGATGTCAGCCAGAGCCTTTACCGATTCAGCAGCAGATTTGTTCATTTTAGTGAAGTGTTCAATGATATCGTTTTTCATGGTGTTTCCTCTATTTAGCAGATTAAATTAAACTCTTGAACCGAAAATTGCTGCAACGCAACAATTGCTGCGGTGCACAATACCTTGGTTTATCGACAATGTCAACATTTTCTTTAATACAAGTGATCAATCTGTTTCGACAAGAACCGATCTAATTTTCCCTGTTTCCTTTTTACCGGCATTACAGGCTAAAATTAGAAATACCATGAATACCCCGGATCCATTGATTTCTCCAGAACCCGACAACGATGACCGGAAGGTTGATGACACGCTTCGCCCGCAGCGATTAACAGACTATATCGGCCAGGCTGATGTGCGTGAACAGATGGAAATCTTCATCAAAGCCGCACGGCAGCGCTCCGAATCCCTCGATCATGTTTTGATCTTTGGTCCACCGGGATTGGGAAAGACCACACTTGCACATATCATTGCTAATGAGATGGGTGTAAATCTCAAACAAACATCGGGCCCGGTACTTGAACGAGCGGGCGATCTCGCCGCACTGCTGACCAATCTGGAGCCTGGGGATGTTCTTTTTATCGACGAGATTCACCGTCTCAGTCCCGTGGTTGAAGAAGTGCTCTACCCGGCAATGGAGGATTTCCAGCTCGATATCATGATTGGTGAAGGTCCTGCTGCCCGTGCAATCAAGCTCGATCTACCGCAATTCACACTGGTGGGCGCAACTACTCGTGCAGGTCTGTTAACCTCGCCATTGCGTGATCGATTCGGGATAGTGCAACGTCTGGAATTCTATCAACCCACAGACCTGACACGTATCGTACTGCGATCGGCGAAAATACTGGGGGTGAAGATCGATGACGATGGAGCAACTGAGGTTGCAAAACGATCACGGGGAACACCGAGAATCGCAAACAGGTTGCTGCGGCGTGTTCGCGACTATGCAGAGGTTAGGGCCAATGGTCATATCACGAATGATGTTTCCAAACGTGCACTGGACATGCTCAACGTGGACACACATGGTTTTGATATGATGGACCGTAAACTGCTGCTCGCGATCATTCAGAAATTTGATGGCGGCCCGGTGGGCGTAGAAAGTGTTGCAGCAGCGATTGGAGAGGAGCGTGGTACGATTGAGGACGTAATTGAGCCTTTTCTGATCCAGAAAGGGTTTATGATGCGAACACCGCGAGGAAGGGTGGCAACAAAGACGGCATGGCTGCATTTTGGACTGAACCCACCCTCTCAGAGTGGAATCGAACCTGATCTTTTTGATGAAAACAGGTAATTGGTCACAAAAAAATGCTGAATTATTCAGTTTGAAGACTGTCTATTGCAGGATATTGTCACTGCCTGAAATCACTATAAGGATTCAGGAAAAACGATAAATAAGAAATCTGAATAACCCGGGGCCATTCAATGGAAGCTGATCTCTCAATCACCAGTTTGATATTAGGTGCCAGCCTGCTGGTCAAATTCGTGATGCTGATCCTGTTGCTGGCCTCCATTGCCTCCTGGACCATAATCTTCATGAAACGCCGTTTGCTGGCGCGGGCACGCAAGGAAGCAAAAGAGTTTGAGGATCGTTTCTGGTCGGTAGATGACCTGACTATTCTTTATAATAATGTCTCCAGGCAACGGAAAGATCCTGAAGGTATGGCCAAGATCTTTGAGGCCGGTTTCAAAGAATTTGCCAGACTAAAAAAACGTGGCGGGATCGAACCTGCATCAATACTCGAAGGTGCACAACGAGCCATGAGGATTGCCCTGACGCGCGAGATCGATACACTGGAGGATAGATTGCCGTTTTTGGCGACGGTCGGCTCAGTGAGTCCTTACATCGGCCTTTTTGGCACTGTCTGGGGGATCATGAACTCATTCCAGGCGCTGGGGAACGTGCATCAAGCAACACTGGCCATGGTTGCGCCGGGCATATCAGAAGCACTGATCGCAACCGCCATGGGCTTATTTGCAGCGATACCGGCAGTGATTGGATATAACCGTTATTCCACGGACATTGATCGTCTTTATGGCCAATACGATATGTTTCTGGAAGAGTTCTCATCTATACTTCATCGGCAGGCCCACAACTGATGAGACAACGACATCGAAAGAAGCTCATGGCCGAGATCAATGTCGTGCCCTATATCGACGTAATGTTGGTTCTGCTGATTATTTTCATGATTACGGCACCGCTGGTGACACAAGGTGTCAAGGTCGAACTCCCGAAGGCGTCATCAGAGCCCGTGCCTCCCAGTGATCTGAAGCCATTGATCGTGTCGGTGGACAAAGAGGGAAATTACTTTGTCGCTTTCGGCGAAGACAAGGAAAATCCGGTTGATACTGAAAGCCTGATCGCAAAGGTACAGGGAGTGCTGAAGTACAAGCCTGAAACACCGGTTCTGGTCAATGGCGATGCCTCTGTGCCATATCAGAAGGTGGTACAACTGATGAGCTTGCTGCAAACGGCAGGTGTCCCCAGTGTAGGTTTGTTGACAGAACCGATAGAATGAAAGTCAGATTCAATGGCATACAAGGCTTTATTCTGGCACTGATCGTTCATGTCCTGGCAATCGGATTATTGCTGTTCAGCCTTGATTTCGGAAAAGAGGTCAAACCACAACGGATGGATGCTGAACCGAAGGTCATTGATGCGGTCGTTGTTGACCAGAGCAAAATCAAGGCCGAAGTTGAAAAGCTGAAAGAGGCTGAAAAACAAAAAAAGCGGGAAGAGGATAAGCGTAAACAGGAGGCCATGGAGGCAGAAAAGAGACGCAAGCAAGAAGAGCAGCGACTCAAAGAATTGAAGAAGAAACAGCAGGAAATAAAACGCAAGAGGGAAGAGGAGGAGAGAAAGCTCAGACAAATAGAGGAAAGGCGAGTTCAGCAAGAGAAGGAGAAGCAAAGGATTGAACAGGAACGCTTGAAACTTGAAGAACAGAAGCGTAGGGAAGCCGAAGAACTTGCTCGGATCGAAGAAGAGAAAAAGAAAAAAGAAGAGGAGCTGCGTCGCAGGGAAGAGGAAAAAAGACTGAAGGCCGAGAAGGAGCGCAAGCGTAAAGAGGCAGAGGAAGAGCAAAAACGGCTAAAAGAAGAGAAACGCAAACAGGAAGAAGCAAAGAAGAAAGCCGAAGAAGAGAAGCGACGAAAGGAAGAAGAGGCACGTAAAAAAGCTGAAGCAGAAAAAAAGCGCCGCGCCGAGGAAGAACGCAAACGCAGGGAAGCTGAAATGGCTGCGGAAGAGGCTGAACGCAACAAGGAGATAGTGGCAAGCTATATCAGTAAAATTGCGGCGCAGGTGGAAAGGAATTTTAACATTAGGGGGTTCGAACCGGGTCTCAAATGTGTACTTGAGATCAGAATGGTGCCAGGGGGAGATGTGATAGGTGTACGGGTAATTGAATCGAGTGGTGATCCGCGTTTTGATCGACAGGCTGAAATTGCAGCACAAAAGGCTTCACCGTTGCCTGTACCCGATGATGTAAAACTATTCAACCAGTATTTCAGAACCATCAGATTCGTTTTTAAACCAGGGTGATTGGATGAAAAATCGAGTACTAACAAGTTTTGTGATCATGGTAACTGCCTTTCTCGCAAGGCCGGCTATGGCAGAAGAGGTTCTGACCATCGAGATCACAAAAGGGATCGAGCAAGCAATTCCTATTGCAATCGTGCCCTTTGAGGTTACGAATAATGATGAGCCTTTACCCGAAGATGTCAGCCGCATAGTTACCGAGGATCTGGAAAGCAGCGGCTATTTCAAGACCATGCCGGTGAAAGATTTGCCCGCCAAGCCACATGACTTTTCCAGCATTATGTTCGATGACTGGAAGCACATGGGCATGGATAATCTGGTGGTTGGCAAGATCACGAAAACGGCCTCCGGTACCTATGCTATCGAATTCAGGCTGGCCGATGTATACAAGAGCAAACAACTGACTGGGTTACGAGTGATGGCCAAGGCTGATCACCTGCGTTTTGCGGCCCATCAGATTGCCGATGTAATTTATGAAAAACTGATCGGAGAACCGGGAGCCTTTGCGACTCGAATCGCCTATGTTACTGTCAAGAAGCAGGGCAAGAAGAAACGCTATCAACTTGAGATGTCTGATATCGACGGACGTAACCCTGTGATCTTGCTGGAGTCACCACAGCCAATCCTGTCTCCGGCCTGGTCGCCCAATGGACGGCAACTGGCCTATGTTTCATTTGAAAAGGGCAACTCGGCCATCTATGTTCAGAATATTGTTACGGGCAAGCGGCAGGTCGTTTCTTCAGGTCCGGGAATCAACAGTTCACCCGCCTGGTCGCCCGATGGCAGCAGGTTGGCAATGACTCTCTCCAAGGACGGCAATCCAGAAATCTATATCAAGGATCTGCGTACAAAGAAGCTGACACGCATAACGAATAATCGCGCCATTGATACAGAGGCTTCATTTTCTCCAGACGGGCGAAAATTACTGTTTACTTCCGATCGCGGGGGAGGTCCACAGATCTACGAGGTATCGGTGGCAGGAGGGATACCACATCGTGTAACAGTCAGCATGGGTAAATATAACGCCGGGGCTGTTTATTCTCCCGATGGTAAGATGATTGCCATGGTACATCAGGTAGATAGCAATTACCGGATTGCTGTACTGGATTTGGATTTTCACCAACTGAATGTCCTGACATCTTCACGCCAGGATGAGTCACCCAGCTTTGCTCCCAACGGTAAAATGATCGTCTATTCAACAACAAACCGTGGTCGTGCCGAACTGGCAGTCGTTTCTGTGGACGGGAAGATCAAAAAACGCCTGGCTGTTCGCGGGAGTGAGGTACGAGAGCCTGTATGGGGACCCTTTATTCGATAGATGGTAAGATTCTAAATGTAAAATTTATATTTTGTATGGTTTCACCGGCTGGCCTGTGAAGATACAAAATCCCAAATTTCAAAAAGGGGGAAGTTATGAATATAGTGATTAGAACACTCATATTGTTGATACCGGTATTTTTACTGACCGCCTGTGGTGGTTCCGAGAGCGTGACTAAATCTGACGAAACAATTGCAACGGTCGAGGATCGAAGTCTTGGCGAAGGGGGTTCCGAAGAAGACGTTCAGACTCATGGTGCCATGGAATCAGCCGGGTTGGACAGCAGCGATCTTAATGATCCAGATAGCCCGTTATCCACCCGGGTCATTTATTTCGAGTATGACAGTTCCAGGGTTCTTCCGGACTATCGCCCGGTAGTCGAGGCCCATGCCGCCTACTTGGCAAGTCATCCGGAGACGACCATTACCCTTGAGGGACATGCCGATGAACGTGGATCAAGGGAATATAATCTGGCACTGGGTGAGCGACGAGCCAAGGCACTCAAACAACAAATGGTACTGATGGGGGCTTCTCCTGAACAGATCAGGACAGTCAGTTATGGCGAAGAACGCCCTGCTGTGGAAGGGCACGATGAAGAGGCCTACAGTCTCAACCGTAGAGTGGAGTTGGTCTATTAATCGATGAATAAACACATTTGGTTTAGCTTGCTGTTATTGTTTCTTTTCCAGAGCCCAATGGCACTGGCGGGTGAGTCAGATCTTGAAGCGCGTGTAACCCAGCTGGAGCGAGTGATGAACAGCGAGGGGCTGCTCAACCTTCTCGATGAACTGGAAAGCTTACAACGTGAGGTTCGTGATCTACGTGGGCAGATTGAAGAACAGGCATATACGATCGAGCAGATGAAAAAGCGGCAACAGAACCTCTTTGATGATCTGGATCATCGCCTGAGCGCTATGCAGGGAAGTGGTACAACTACGGTAGAAGATTCTTCACAGGAAGATCAACCAGCACACTCCCAGCTGGAACCTCAGAAGCCTGAAGAGGAGGCCGCGGGGACGGTTCAGAAGTCGAGCGAGAAGGCGATCAAACCGGTCGAAACCTATGTAGCCAATCCACGCCCGGAGACCCTGCCAGGAAAGACCCCCCCTGCCCAAGATTTTGTTACTGAGAATCCATATCAGGCTTCTGCGATCAACGAAGATAAAGGTAATGAGGAAACGGCATACTCTGAAGCATTCAATCTTTTGAAACAGGGTCAGCATGATAAGGCCATCAAGCAGTTTCGCGCTTTTCTTCAGAAGTATCCATCAAGTGATCTTGCCGACAACGCTCAATACTGGATTGGTGAAGCCTATTATGCCAAACGGGATTTCAAGTCCGCTCTCAAGGAGTACAAGGCCTTATTGAAAAAATATCCTGCTAGCGGTAAAACATCTCATGCCTTGCTCAAGATTGGTTATTGCTATGATGAACTGGGACAAAAAGATTTCGCTCAGGGCGAGCTTGAAGATTTGATTGCACGATATCCCGGGACTTCTGCAGCCAGCTTGGCAGAGGAAAGACTCTATCTGATCCGTTCACGATAAAGACGACGCTTGGCTGAACTTAAAACACTTCGTATTACCGAGATCTTTCACTCCCTGCAGGGGGAATCTACTCGTACAGGTCTGCCGACAGTTTTTATTCGTTTAACCGGTTGTCCGCTACGGTGTGAATACTGTGATACGGCATATGCGTTCAGTGGCGGTGAAGTCTTGTCGCTCGATGATATTATCGATCAAGTAAAAGGTTATCAGACACGTTATGTAACGGTAACGGGAGGGGAACCACTTGCGCAGAAAAACTGCATGGACTTGTTGGAACGCCTCTGCGATCAGGGATATTCAGTTTCGCTTGAAACTAGCGGAGCGATGGATGTTTCCGGTGTTAATCCCAAGGTGATAAAAATCATGGATGTGAAAACACCGGCTTCAGGAGAGGAAGAGAAAAATCGTGTTGAGAACTTGAAATACCTCAACCCTCACGATGAAATAAAGTTTGTAATCTGTAATCGGCAAGACTATGAATGGGCTAAGAGTGTCATGGAAAAACACCAATTGGCCGAATATTGCGAAGTTCTTTTTTCCCCCGTTGCAGGTGATATGGCTGAAACTGAGCTTGCTGAATGGATTCTTGAGGACGGACTTTCAGTAAGGTTCCAGCTCCAGTTGCACAAGATTCTATGGGATGATGGGCCAGGGCATTGAGATGCCAGATCAAGAAAACAATAAACGTGCGGTTGTTTTACTTTCGGGCGGGTTGGATTCCTGTACTGCTTTGGCGATCGCCCGATCACAGGGATATGAGTGTTATGCGGTCAGTTTTGACTATGGACAGCGTCACCATACTGAACTCGCAGCTGCCGAGCGTATTGCAAGGACTCTGGGGGCCCGGGAACACATAACACTGAAACTGGATCTTGGTCAGATTGGTGGGTCGGCACTGACCGATCAGGCGATCGATGTACCCATCAATCCAGAAGATGAAATTCCGATCACTTACGTCCCGGCAAGGAATACCGTATTTTTGTCACTTGCTCTCGGTTGGGCGGAAGTATTGAACGCTGACGATCTCTTTATTGGTGTCAATGCCGTTGACTACTCAGGATATCCTGATTGCAGGCCGGAGTTTATTCGAGCATTTGAAGAGGTGGCGAGGCTTGCCACCCGTGCCGGAGTAGAGGGGCACCCTTTCCGCATACACACTCCACTGATCAATTTGACCAAGGCCGATATCATCAAAAAGGGCATAGAGCTTGGTATTGATTACAGTATTACCGTTTCCTGTTATCAGGCCGATGAAGAGGGCAGGGCCTGTGGCAAGTGTGACTCATGCCGCTTTAGAGCAGAAGGTTTCAGAAAGGCGAACGTACCGGATCCAACCCGGTATCAGTAACCAGGATCTGATCAGAACGATCAAGCGGTACCGGATCGGTCAATTGAATATAACTCATGTAAAGTTGGTTAATGTTGCGCACATAGGCAACAGTTTGACCGCATCGGCAAGCCCCAAACCGAGTATGCTCTCGGTTTTTCGGCTTTGCCAGCTTCTGCATGGCGATTTCTACGTTGTCAAACCAGCGATCCGGATCGTATCCGAGTTTTTCGGCAAATTTCCGTGCATCCTGAATTCTTTCATAGCCAGCATTATAGGATGCCAGTGCAAACCAGATGCGCTCATTGTCTGGAAGCTGGTTGTCGTATCGTCTATAAAGACTGGCGAGATATTTCAAACCTGCACTGATTCCGATTTCTGGATCGGTCACCTGATGGATCTTCAGTTCACGTGCTGTTCTAGGTGTAATCTGCATCAAGCCTTTGGCGCCACTTGATGATTTGGCATGGGGAAGAAAAAGGCTTTCCTGGTAGATCTGGGCAACAATCAGCCGCCAGTCGAACTGATATTGCCTGGCGTATTTCTTAACCAGATCGTCATAAGGAGAAATTCTCATCTCTTCGATAGATTTACCCGGTTTAGTTTTGTGATAACGATGATAGACAATGTTGTAAAACTTACTCTTGTACATCTTGCGGAGAAAATTGTTCAGTGACTTGTGAAGTTTCGGGTTTTTTTCACTGACTGCCCACCGTCGTTGTTGATCATTGTCGATAGAGATGGCCCTAAGTCCTGCTGCCTGAAGATCATATCTTTGGATAAACTTAGATGGAACAATGGCTGCTTCATAAATACCTTCGGCGACATAATCGACTAGATCAACATAGGTTGAATCTGTTTCAGGTTGGGCCACACTGAAGGACAGTCCATTTTGCAGAAGTACATGGATGTCGGGAATTTGTGTATTAGAGACAACAATGGTTTTGTGATTGATATCGGATAGTTTTTTAATCTTCCCATTACTTTTCTTGACAACTAGAAAACTTCTTGTGGGGTAGAAGGGAAAGGTAAAGAGAGTGCCATGATTTTCAATCTCATCATTGCTGACAGAGGCGATATCGATCTTTCCACTTTCTAGCCAGTCAGTGATTTGATCACTGTTTCTGGCCACCTGTACTTCAAGCCAGTAACGCTTTTCTTTTGCGAATTTCTTAACCAGTTCATATTCAAACCCTTTGGGTTCGCCGTTTTTGAGGAAGTAGTTCTTCCGGTCAGGCAGTAATGCAAATCGAAGCGTTTTGATCATATTTCCGTCAAGCTGATTTTGATGAGTTGGCACTTGCTTTGTTTGCAAAACAAGATGTGATTTCAGAGCGTGAGCAAGTTGTACACAACGGGGACGAACAATGAATGAGAACGTATTTGGACGTGCTGATAAATCTATCCGTTTACTCTTTTTGTCAATAACAAGGATATCAGCGATTCCTGTCGCCAGATAACGCTTCGCTTTTTCCATATCACTCACCGTTATGAAGACAGTCTTTTTGATACCAACACTTTTCGAAAAAGAATCCAGCACGTCCTGGCTTTCTGTCTTCGGGCTTTGCTCTGTTGTCAGGATCCTGAGATAGCCGAGGCTCTTGAGTGATGAGAGATCGCCTTTGCGAGGCATCAGAGGAAGGAGGGGATCAATCGTTTGTCCGGCCTTGTTTACGGAAGGTATTTTTTCCGCCCGTGCAATGTCTGCCAGGACCAGGCCAAGAATGAGCAGGCCCAAGGGGAGGTAAAATAAATATGAATACCTTTTTTCTTTCATGGTTATCCTTTAGCGTTTGTTCAGGACGGATCTTTAGAAACACTCTGATTTGGGGCGGGCATCACAGAAGTCTTCTTGTTGAAAGAAGGGAGTGCTGTGATAAAACATTTCTCTTTTGCTGAGAAATGTTAAAGAAATCTGGAACATTGCCGAAAGTAACAGTATTCGTTTCGTCAAATGAAGGGGGCATCCCTGATGCAAATAGCTGTCGCTGAAAAACAAACAACGCCGTCTTTGCAAGAACTGGTCCGGGATGTTAGTGGACTGGTTTCTCCTCCAGAAATCTGTTTCAAGATTTTTGAGTTGATTGAATCAAAACATGGTACGGCAGAAGCCATGGGGAATGTGATTTCACAGGATCCAAATTTGACAGCCCGTTTGCTCAGGATTGTGAACAGTGCGTTTTATAATTTTCCTTCGAAGATAGATACGGTTTCGCGCGCTATCGCGATCATTGGCAGTGCAGAGCTCTACAATCTCGTGGTAGCAGTAAAAGCAGTACGATGTTTCTCCCGGATCCCTGCTGATCTCGTCAATATAGACAGTTTCTGGCAGCACAGTCTTTATACGGGTTTAATCGCGAAGGATCTCGCAAAGAAGTGCAAGATACTGCACCCGGAAAGATTGTTTGTTGCAGGCCTACTGCATGATATTGGAAGCTTGGTCCTGTTCAACGCATTGCCAGATGCATCAAAGGAATTGCTTGAGATCATTGAAGGTGATGAAATTGTGCTGGCTGAAAAAGAAAGGGAAAATTTTGGGTATTCCCATGCAGATGTAGGTCGTGAGTTGATGTCAATCTGGCATTTGCCGAAAACACTACAGGAAGCAATTTCAAATCATCATGATCCATCGGCTGCAGAGAGTGCCTGTATTGAAGCTGCAATCGTGCACCTGTCTGATGCCCTGGCCAATCAGACCGGTATGGGTACATTTGCGGAGGAAGCTCCTGAAGAAGCCCGGATTGATGACAGTGTTTGGAGCATACTAAATCTGGATCCGTCCGCACTGGATACGGATGAGATCCTGGGTGAGGCCGGACTCAAGTTTGCCGAAATGTCCAGTCTGCTTTTGATGAAGACTTCCTGAGGATAACGTCTATTTATACAATAGATACGAAGAATACACGCTAACAAGCGTCGCTGTTCCATAATAATGTTGGATTAGTATGTCGACCTAATAACTGACATCGACAATGACATAGGTTACTTCACCATGTTCTGTACGTATGGTAACTTCGTCACCGATGGTTCGCTTTAACAGGGCTCTGGCAAGCGGTGCATCCATACTGATGAATGAACTGGCCGGATCAAATTCATCCGGGCCAACGATGCGGTAGGTTATCTCTTCCCCTGATTCGGTTTCCAGTGTGACCCAGGCACCAAAAAAGATCAGTTCTGTATCATCTTCTCTTTTTGGAACGATCTTCAAGTCAGGAAGTCTCTTCTGCAGGTACCTGATGCGCCGATCGATCTCCCTTAGCTCTTTTTTGCGGTAGATGTACTCTGCGTTTTCCGATCGATCGCCCTCGGCAGCGGCAGCAGCGAGAGCTTTGGTTACTTCTCGTCGCCGTAACCAAATCGATTTCAGCTCTTGCTCTAACATACGGAAACCTTCCGCAGTAATATAAGGAGATGATTTTGGTTGCGGTGGTCGCCAGCGGCCCATGAATTAAACCCAAGCTCAAAAAAGAGCAATTATTATAATGCCAGAAACTCCATTTCTCAGCTTTCGTCTCGCACTCCTATTTACTTTGTGTTTTATAGGGTTACTGTGGCTCTTGAAATTGGTCGAGGTTCTAACCGGAATCAGTCTCATCCAACTTGGCATTTACCCAAGAATGCTTTCGGGCGTGCCAGGCATTCTTCTTGCGCCATTGATTCACGGTTCTTTTTCGCATTTGATAGCCAATACGCTCCCTTTGCTGATACTTGGAACCAGTCTCATCCATACCTATCCCCGTTCTGCAATTCATGCGATACCCTTGATCTATGTGCTCTCAGGTTTGGGTGTATGGTTGTTTGCCCGACCTGTATACCATATCGGTGCCAGTGGCCTGACCTATGGCATGATGATCTTTATTTTCGTGATCGGTATTCTAAGGAGAGATAGATTCTCCATTGCCTTGTCTATGATCGTATTCTTTCTTTATGGAAGCATGATTTACGGGATCGCCCCCTTCCTTGTTCCCACGGACAGGACTATCTCTTTTGAATACCATTTCTTTGGTGCTGTGACGGGGTTGATCCTCGCCTTTATAATGAAAGGCCGTGATCCACAACTGCCTGAGAAAAAATACAGCTGGGAAGATGAACCGGAAGATGCAGAGGACCCGATAATTGGTGATGAATGGCGCGATCCCTGATCACTTTATCCAAGATCTACTGCTCCGTGCGGGAACAGCCCGGCACCGTTATTGTCTGGTGATCTCAGGTGATCGTGCCTGGACAAGGAAAATTGCTTTACAGGTTCATGAGCAGATGCATGAAAGAGCCAGAATTTGGCTGTCTGATTCACCACCTGCGAATACTTCCGTTGTCGATGTAAAAAAGATTCAGAATATTCTGGGTGATGAGGTCGATCTGGTTTTTTTTGATGCGTGGAGTGGCTTCAACCCAGATCTCTTCGGCGCCATCTCAGGTGTTATTAGGGGGGGAGGGCTATTGATCCTTTTGACACCGTTTCTCAGAGAGTGGCCACAATTTTTTGACCCGGAATACCAGCGTATCACCGTTTATCCTACACCTCCTGAGGCAATGACAGGACGTTTTCTCGAACGCTTGGTCAACATAATTCAGCACGATCCGGGAACAGTGATATTGGAGCAAGGGAAAGTATTCCCACAAATACCTGCTCCAGAACCTGGCAACAGAGAGAAATTCGAAGATTCCATTTTCAAGTCTAGAGATCAAGCAAAAGTGGTGCAGGCTATTATCAAGGTAGCCACCGGACATCGCCGCAGGCCTCTGGTGATCACGTCTGATCGTGGAAGAGGCAAGACCTCGGCTCTGGGAATCGCAGCGGCCCGGCTTTTGCAGCAAGGGACTAAACACATCATCGTTACAGCCCCCCGGATGGATGCGATCCAGCTGATGTTCGATCATGCCAGGCATCTGCTTCCCCAAGTAAACTATTCACGCGGCCATCTCAAAGCCGGGAATGGTGACATACTCTTTTACTCTCCCGATGAATTGCTTCGTAAAGATGTCAGGGCAAATCTATTGCTGGTGGATGAAGCAGCTGCGATACCGACACCACTTCTAGAGCAACTACTTATCCGTTACTCAAGGATTGTTTTTGCCACAACGATTCATGGCTACGAAGGAACAGGAAGAGGATTTACTCTTCGTTTTCAGAAAAAAATGAATGAACGAACTCCCAACTGGAGATTGGTAGAAATACGAACACCGATACGCTGGGCAGAAAATGATCCACTCGAAGATCTGGTTTTCAGAACACTTCTGTTCAATGCAGAGATTGCGGAAAACAATCTGATTATAAACGCCTGTCCTAAGAAGTGTGTTATTGAATGGATTAACCGTGATCAGCTAGTGTCAGATGAAGAGACCCTGCGGCAGATTTTTGGTTTGCTGATTAATGCCCATTATCAAACACGACCTGCTGATCTGCGTTATTTGCTGGATGGGCCGAATCTTTCTGTGGTCGTGACACGGTACCAAGGCAAGGTTGTGGCCACGGCCCTTCTTGCAGAAGAAGGTGGATTTGATGAGGATATGGCTGCCGAAATTACGGCAGGCAAACGACGTCCACATGGCCACCTGATCCCGGAAACACTGGCTTCGCACGTAGGCCTGAGACAGGCACCTGTTTTGAGAGGAATACGCGTTGTTCGCATTGCAGTCCACCCTGTGGTACAGGATCGAGGAATTGGTTCCTATATGCTTGAACAGATTCATCAGTCATCTAAAGAGAGTAAATTTGATTATCTGGCTTCTTGCTTCGGTGCGACCAGAGCACTTTTAAAGTTCTGGAATAAAAATTCATACTTGCCAGTGAGAATTGGTCTGCAGCGTAATGCAAGCAGTGGTGAACACTCGGTTGTTGTTCTCCGCTCTCTGAGCAAAGAGGGAAAGGCACTTTTTGAGGATGCCAGGAAAAATTTATTCCGGCAGCTTCCCTATCAGTTATCCGAGCCTCTGAATGATCTCGAGCCTGATCTGGTTGCATTTTTCATGAATACAGGTAGGGAAATGACCAGTACGCTTGACGCTAAGGATCTGAATGATTTGAACGCCTTTGTCAGGAAAGAGCGCCTTTATGAAGCATGCCTTGCCCCGGTATGGGAGTTTGTTTGTGCTTGTTTTATGGACAGGCATAGCCCAGATCTTAATGAGCAACAAAGAAACGTTTTGATCAAAAAAGTTCTGCAAAAAAAGGGCTGGCAGGAAATAGCCAAACAACTGCAGTTACCTGGAAAAAAAGGGGTAATTGAGGTTTTAAGAGAAGCATTAGCACAATTGATTGCTAGCAAAAAAAATATCAGCCCCTTTGAGAAAGAGTGATTTTACATTTCCGGTTCTTTAAGATGGTCGTGTGAAGGCGACATACTATTCATAATAGGAACCGTCCCTGAAGGCTCCCCACAAAGTATCCATTAAAATCAGAAGGTTAAGTATTAAAACTCAGTAAAAAGGAACTTGCACAGTGAATTGTGATCTCAAAAAGTGACCAAAC
>Ga0256841_1000356_pt1 | contig 48842 bp, 49 predicted proteins | sample 356308metaG_FD_185971 | JGI IMG/M metagenome (GOLD analysis project Ga0256841, IMG submission 185971) | Hydrothermal vent microbial communities from Mid Atlantic Ridge, Atlantic Ocean - 356-308 | ecosystem: Environmental > Aquatic > Marine > Hydrothermal vents | place: Atlantic Ocean: Mid...
ACGGGACGGTGCCCTTTAATTAATAATACTGATGATTTTTTGTGTAGAATTTCATTGAGGTTTCTCCTTTGTTGCAGGACAATCTGTCGCTGGTAGGATGGTAGGGTAACCTCCCAAGCCTGAAATAAAAGTGGGAGGCCTCAATGGTATCAATCACATGCACTCAGAGAGCAAAAAGATGTATGATGTTTTCGAATTAAAATAGGAGAAAAACATGGGTTTTGATGTTACATTTCATTCAATTTCGAATGATGAACTGAAAAAATATGTATTTGATGTTTTAGAAAATCCGAGTTGCGCACAGGATGTAGCGAAGGAAATTTCTAAGGGTAATGAGAAAAAATACGAGGATATATTTCGCATCTATGATAATGCATTGTTATATTGGTTTCGTGAAAAAATTGATTCTGAAGGAAATGCCATTGCTGGAGAAAATTTTTCAAGCACATTCTCGCTAGGGATAGCAGCACTATCAGGTTATTTACATCCATACTGGTATTCTAGAGATGGTGCGCTATCGCTTTGTTCTGATGAGAGGCCGGAGATAAAAGATTTCTTTCATGGGCACACAATGTTAAAAAATTCCCCACTTAAGATCTTCAACGAAGGAACGTCCTACACATTTAAATCAAACTATTCTGCATCTGGAATTATAAGTAATGTAGCGAAGGTTAAAGAGTGGATTAGTAGCAATAAAGAGTTTTTAGAACAACGATTTGAAAAAGATGGGCTGGATTCACTTTTCAGGGCAATTGATTATTGCATGGAAAATGACTTGTTATTTATTGAAGCCACAGATGTTGTTGTACCTATTGCAGATCAAAGCTTTACTGATTTAGATAACTTAAAAGCACATTTTCTTAATACTATATAGTTTGTACTAACAAATCATTTCACTTAATCGCAAAAAACAGTGTTCCGCATTCGCTCCACTCTGCTTTTTCCGGCAAGTGAATTCAATCATTAGCAATAAAAAACTTAGGAGGTAAACCGATGGTTGTTTGGAGAGGCTGGGGAATATTAGCACTAGTTATTCCAGTGATAATGTCGTTGTCTGTAGGCTTAACACTAGACTCCTATTATGGTGAACATTATTTTATACGCAGTGCTTGGGCTATGCCTTTGGTATTGGGTATTTCTTCCATAGCGGTATTCATGGTTGGCTATAAAATCAACAGTAAGCCAGGAAAAATAGTTATTGACCCAGAAAATAATGAGAAAATTGAACTGAAAACCACACATTCGATGTTTTGGATCCCTCTTGAATATTGGAGTTTATTCATACTAGCGATAGCAATTTTGATGTATCTTTCAAATATTGGGTTAATTCATAAAGGATAACTTGCATACAAGCGACTGTGGTGTCAAGCCTGCTGATAATATTAGCAAGCCCATGCTGAATTATCCCTGATCATCGAATCCAACATCGTGAAAAATTTTCTCATGCAGGCAGTGATGGCCACTTTTTTTGTTTTCCTTGCAGAACCGATTTAGTGTAAAAATCTTTAATCACTGCGTATGCAACCTGATTATGACGAATCTACTCCAGGATCAATAAAATAATTTGTAGAATCTCCTAAATTGAGATAGGAAAGCACTTCAAGCGAGACTTCGTTACGGCGGATTGTTTCCTTAATTGATATCTCTTCTTCTGAAAGATCGATAATCTCTGCTTCTTCTTTTGGAACCTTCGGATTATAAAGCATTACTGGTGGATTCAAGAGATCATCGTGATTGACTCCGGTCACTCCGGCAATTGATTCATCTGAGAGTCTCACGAGTGTACCCGGTGGATATACCCCGAGCCTGTTGATGAAGATAGACATAATATTTTTGTCAAACTTGCTCTGTGAATACATATAAGCCATCGCTTCATATGGAGTCAACTGCCGCGTATTTTGATTGCCATTGCAAAGTTCATCATAGGTATTTGTGATTACAACAATCCTGCTGAGCAAGCTGATCTGATCTCCCTTGAGCTTGTTAGGATACCCTGTCCCATCGATGCACTCATGATGCTGCTCGATAATCTCCATGACAGGTAATGGTAAACAGCCTAATTTTTTTGCCAGTTCTCTACCATACACGGGATGCAGCTCAAAGGCCTTTCTCTCAACCTCTGTCAGTGGTGAAGTTTTGCGGAGAATCTTGTCTGGTATTTTCATCTGCCCCAGATCATGCAGCATGGCACCCATACCGAGATGATCCAATTCCATGGAATCAAGCCCCAACTCTTTGCCCACAATCATTGACAGCATGGTGACGTTGATAAGGTGAAAATAGCTGTCTTCATCCTGCCCTTTCATGTTGACCAATTGCACGGTCGCATTCTGATCAGCTGTAACGAATTCCACGATTCCATGCACGAGCTTCTCTGCGGCAGAAATGGATTCCCGAGGACGTGCTCGCATATCCTTCATCAAATTTTTTACAGCACTGGCTGACTCGCTGAAAGCCTTTTCACAACGATGAAGACTAATACGCCTTTGTTTGAGTTGTTGAATTCGTGATGATCGCTCTTGCGATACTTCTTCCTCTAACTCTTCCGGCAGTTCATCTTCCAACAAAGAAGGTTCGGCTATATGTTGGCTTGATTTAACATCGCTACGCTTGGGATCATAGACAATGGTCTTTAATCCCATTTCACGGATGATATTGATCTGTTTACGGTTTTTGATCTTAAAGGATCGGAACATAAACGGATAATCCATCCATGCTCCATCGAGCCGGATATAATGCCCAATCTCTAATTGTTCGACAGGTATTCTCTGCAAAGTCACTGCTAACACTTCTGGAACCGTATTATCATTCTTCGTATAGCGGCCAATTAGCTGAAATCTTGATAGAAATCATACACCCAGCTTCAATCCCTGTTCACGAATACGTTCAATTTCATCCCTAATACGGGCGGCTTCCTCGAATTCCAGGTCTCGGGCATGACGATACATTTGTTCTTCCATTTGCCTGAGCCTTTTCATCAAAACATCTGTGGGTAGAGCCGCATAATCGGCAGTTTCCTCAGCGACCTTTTTGACACTGCGATGCGCGGGCGTATCGGGGCGGGCACCTTCCATGATGTCGGCCACAGCCTTCTGGATACCTTTTGGCGTGATCCCATGTGCCTCATTGAATTCCATCTGCACCTTGCGGCGTCTATCCGTCTCCTCCAGTGCACGTTTCATGGAACCTGTGATCTCATCCGCATAGAGTATCGCCTTGCCTTCCAGATGACGCGCAGCTCGTCCTATGGTCTGAATCAAAGAACGATCGGATCGCAAGAAGCCTTCTTTATCAGCATCCAGAATAGCCACCAGTGAGACTTCCGGAATGTCCAATCCTTCTCGCAGCAGGTTGATGCCCACCAGGACATCAAAGGTACCCAGTCGCAGATCGCGAATGATTTCTACCCGCTCGACGGTATCGATGTCGGAATGCAGGTAACGCACCTTGACGCCGTGTTCCGCCAGGTAATCGGTCAGATCTTCCGCCATGCGTTTCGTTAAGGTGGTCACTAATATGCGTTCCCGTCGCTCCACCCGTTGAGTAATTTCGGAAAGCAAATCATCTACCTGGGAGGCTACAGGTCGGACATCCACCTCCGGATCGAGCAGGCCAGTGGGACGCACTATCTGCTCCACGATCTGCCCCGACTTCTCCTCCTCGTAAGGCCCGGGTGTTGCCGAGACAAAAATCGTCTGCGGAGCCAACCGCTCGAATTCATCGAAACGCAACGGGCGGTTATCCAATGCAGAGGGCAGTCGGAAGCCATATTCCACCAGGTTTTCCTTGCGCGAACGATCCCCTTTATACATGGCGCCAAGCTGTGGAATGGTGACATGGCTTTCATCCACGATCAGCAGGGCATTGTCCGGCAGGTAATCGAACAGACAGGGAGGTGGCTCTCCGGGCTTGCGACCGGAAAGATAGCGGGAATAGTTCTCGATCCCCTGACAATAGCCAATCTCGAGGATCATTTCTATATCGAAACGGGTGCGCTGTTCCAGGCGCTGTCGCTCGACCAGTTTGTTCAGATCTTCCAGTTGCTTGAGTCGTTCTGCCAGTTCTTCCTTGATCTCTTCGACAGCGTCAAGCATGGTCTTTCGCTCGGTTACATAATGGGTCTTGGGATAGATGGTCAACCGTGGAACCTTGCGCAAGACCTCCCCTGTCAAGGGATCAAAATAGGCCAGTGATTCGATCTCATCATCGAACAGTTCAATTCGCACCGCTTCCCGGTCTGACTCTGCCGGAAAGACATCGATCACCTCTCCCCGTACCCGGTAAGTGGCACGATGCAGCTCAATTTCGTTACGGCTATACTGCAACTCAGCCAACCGCCGGATCAGATCACGCTGGTTGATTCGTTCACCCCGGACCAAGTGCATGACCATACGGTGATAGGAATCAGGATCGCCAAGACCATAGATCGCCGAAACAGTCGCCACGATGATCGAATCCGGGCGTTCCAGCAACGCCTTGGTGGCCGAGAGCCGCATCTGCTCGATGTGCTCATTGATGGAAGCATCCTTTTCGATATATGTATCCGAGGCCGGCACATAGGCCTCCGGCTGGTAATAATCGTAGTAGGAAACGAAATACTCCACTGCATTGTGTGGAAAGAACTCCTTCATCTCCCCATAGAGCTGTGCAGCGAGCGTTTTGTTATGGGCGAGAACAATGGTAGGGCGCTGCACCTGCTGAATCACATTAGCTATCGTAAAGGTCTTGCCGGAGCCGGTCACTCCCAGCAGGGTCTGATGCGCCAGCCCCTGACTGAGACCTTCGACCAGTTTTTCGATAGCCTGAGGCTGATGGCCTGCGGGTGCATAATCTGACTGTAATTTAAACAAAAAATCCTCTTTCATGAATGATTTTGGCCAAAATAGGCGCCCCTTTTGAAAAAACAGGCAAAATCCAGGTAAAAAATGATGCCCTGCGGTAAAACTTCAAGTATATTACATCCCCTTTTGAATAGCCGTAAGATTAACCAGTAACCGTCAATTACAAGGTAAACAAAAAGTGAAAGTTTCTCATCGAGCACAGAGTATAAAACCATCACCAACTCTCGCCGTTTCTGCCAAGGCTGCAGAACTCAAAGCCGCCGGCAAGGATATTATCAGTCTTGCAGCTGGTGAACCGGATTTTGACACGCCAGATTTCGTCAAACAGGCTGCCATCAAGTCGATCGAAGAAGGTTTTACAAAATACACCGCCGTGGATGGCACACCAGGATTGAAAAAAGCTATTCAAAACAAGTTCAACCAAGAAAACGATCTGGCGTACGAACTCGATCAGATCCTCGTTTCTGTGGGCTGTAAGCACAGCATTTACAACCTCATGCAGGCAGTGCTCGATCCTGGCGACGAAGTCATCATCCCTGCACCTTACTGGGTTTCCTATCCGGATATGGTTCATCTGACCGGTGCAGAACCTGTGATTCTGAAAACTGGTATTGAGGATAATTTCAAGATCACCCCACAGCAACTGAAAGGTGCGATCAACGAAAACACCCGGATGCTGATCTTGAACAGCCCATCCAATCCGACCGGCAGTTTTTATTCAGAAGAAGAGCTCAAGGCCCTTGGTGAAATTTTGGTCGAGCATCCCGAAATCCTAATCGCATCCGATGATATCTATGAACACATCCTCTGGGGAGCTGATCGCTTTGTCAATATTGTCAACGCCTGTCCGGAGCTCAAGGCCCAAACGATCGTCCTCAACGGTGTTTCCAAGGCCTATTCCATGACCGGGTGGCGTATCGGTTATGCGGCAGGCCCTAACGAGATCATCAAGGCAATGAAGAAAATCCAGTCCCAGAGCACTTCCAATCCCGCCTCCACAGCCCAGGTAGCGGCGCAGGCAGCACTTGAAGGCGATCAAAGCATCGTCCGTGAATGGTGCGGTATCTTCAAGACCCGACATGATTTCGTCTGTGACGAGCTCAGCAAGATTGAGGGTGTGCGGTGTCGTCCGTCAGAAGGGACGTTCTACAGTTTCCCTGATATGAATGGGGTGATCGACAGACTGGACAGTGTCAATAATGACATTGAGCTGGCTGAATTCCTGCTTGAGAAAGCGGAGGTCGCCGTCGTTCCCGGCTCGGCTTTTGGCGCTCCGGGTTGTATACGTCTGTCGTATGCCACCAGTATGGAATTGCTGAAAGAAGCCTTGAGCCGCATGCAAAAAGCCCTGGCCTGAAATCACCCGGAGATTTACGTAAAGTCAGGTAAATTTTTTTCAGAAACCGGATTGACCTGAAGGCTCTCAATCAGTAACATACGCGCCTCAACCAATCCACCATAGCTCAGTTGGTAGAGCAACGGACTGTTAATCCGTGGGTCGCTGGTTCGAGCCCAGCTGGTGGAGCCAGTTTCAAACAAAGCCCGGCATGTCCGGGCTTTGTCTTTTCAGGCTCAGGAGCCGCCTCCCTTCTTGGCAACACAGGACCATCCGAAAGGGTCATTTTTCTCTTTATCGAAGCGATCCAAGAACAGGCAGAGTGATTGCATGATCCGGATCATCCCAAAAGCTACCACCTTGAGCGGAAAAAGGAATATCCCAGCAGGATTGGGCTGCCCATTCCGGATCCCTGTCTTCGGAATAATGGACAAGGCACGAGGCAACTCATAGGCCCAACGAACCCAAAGACCACCGAAGGGTTTGATCACGATCTGTTCAAAACCAGCATGTTTGCAGATAGAGCGCAGCCCGTAAGAGGTATAACGGAAAAAATCGTAGGGAACCTGGTGTTCACAATGCGCCATGGGCACAGTCATGTATAGTTTTCCTCCCGGCTTCAGCACCCGGTACATTTCCTGAACGCTCTCTCTCGGCCATTCCAGGTGCTCGAGAACCTGTGTACACAGAACTGCATCGAAAACCCCGTCTTCTATCGGCATTTCATGCAAAGGGCCCACATAATCCAGATTCTCATAATTCCAGCGGCTTTCACCCACGGCCAGGTCAATTGCTTTGTATTGGCAGTGGTTGAAGTATTTTTTATAGACACTTTCACCTGCCCCTGCATCAAGAATAGAGCTTCCTTCCGCAAGCTCCCTGGAGATAGCCTCCACAAACCGGGTTATATACCACCGGCCTGTATCCTGAAGCTTGCTTCGGGTAGAGAAATCTTCATTGATCACAAATAACCCTCCTTTTGGCTATTTTCGTCGTTTCAGGTAATAAAGTTGCAGTATCGTATTGACGACAAAAAACAGGCTCGTGGCTATCGCCAGTCCTTGAATACCTTCAAGAAAAAACAAACCAATTTTTACCGGGATATAGATTGTATAGGTATAGACTCCAATCCGAGTAATGGTCGAGGTATCCCCTGTCGCATAAAATCCTGACGAGGTGATTTGTCCCAACGCGCCCCCGACCAGCATGCCACTCAACCAGATGAGTATCCACCATAGATCCTTTACATTCTCCTCGCTCACACTGCCGTTTCCAACCAGCAATGCGAGCAAATCCAGACCATAGAGGTAAAGCAGCGCCAGAAAAATCGCAACGATCATCCCGGATAGCAAGTAGGCCCTACAAAAGCTGGCCTCAAAATTGTTCCGTTCTGAGCCCTTGTAGTGCCGGCTCAGGCGTGGAACCAGTGGGGCGGCAATCGCTTTGTTCAAAATGAGATTGACCGCCTGGTAGATCTGCTGTGCAAGAAAATAGAGCGAAATACTCCCTGCCGTTGCCATGGAAAGCAAGAAACGATCAACCAATATTTCTGTCTTGTAATATAGCGATCCCCACATCAGTGGCTTGAGGCGGGACCAGGCTTTTCTCATAAATTCACTCTTCAGCTCTGGGCATAAAGGCAACCCCAAGCTGGGGGAAAGAAACAAGGCCTGTAAAATGACCCGAAATGAACCAAGCCATGCGGCTGCACTGATTCCGTATTCAGGCAATAAATAAACCAGTAAAATAAAAACGACCAAATTGCTTAGCAGAGTGGCGAGATCAGCCCAAATGAATTGCCCCTGCACATGACAACTTGCCAGTTGGACGCCGCTAATCGCTGAGAAGGCAATACCGATCAATTGGATACGTGTCAGGTCAATCGCCAGCGCTTTACCGGCCTGATCAAAACCTGGAACGGTAAGAGGAACCCACCAGGGTGCCAACACAATCAGCACTATTGACAGCAAAAGAAAGAAGGCACCAATCAGGTAGAAAAACCCCCAAGCATCTCTCCGTAGTTGGTGCAAATCCTCCCCTGCCAGAAGAGGGACCAACACATGCATCAACGATCCACTCACGATGGTCAAGACCAGTTGGGGCACCGTCATCCCAGCAAAGAGCGCATCTGTATCCAGACCGGGCCCAAGCTGGAAAATTACATACCACTGGAACAGGAAAAGGGCAACCAGGTTCAGAACAGAAATGATGCTGAGTTGAAGTGTTAATTTCATTTTAGAAATTGAGGGATGTCCAGGTTCTAATCAAGGGCGTTCATTCTGCCAGAAATCCATAGGAAGAATCAGAAGAAAATGATATCCAGGAAAGGAGTTTATCTACCTGATTCAAAGCAGGTCGGATTTCAGAATTCAGGTATACCCTTTAAGCTGTGTTTTTCAAACAATCGGCAAAAGTTGTCAAATAGTGTTCGAAGTCACCTTTGAGCTCAGGATGTTTGAGGGCATACTCCACAGTCGCCTGCAAATAGCCCAGTTTTGAACCGCAATCATAGCGTGTCCCTTCAAACTCCCAGGCGTGCACTTCTTTCTTTTGCAAAAGTGTTGCAATGGCATCAGTGAGCTGAATCTCCCCACCAGCACCTTTCCCGGTTTTCTCCAGGATGTCCATAATTATCGGGGGCAGGATATAGCGGCCAACCACGGCCAGATTGGAGGGTGCTTCAGACGGATCCGGTTTTTCGACGATACTCTTGATACGGCTCAGTTTCCCTTCCAGGTTCTGTACCTCAACAATACCATATTTATCCGTGTCTTCCTGAGGTACCCTTTCAACTGCAATTACACCGCTGTTGTAACGGTCAAAGACGTCGACCATTTGGCTGAGACAACCCTTCTCCTTTCCATCAATAAGATCGTCAGCAAGCAGAATAGCAAAGGGTTCATTGTCGATCACAGGTTTCGCACACAGAATCGCATGCCCCAGCCCAAGAGGTTCTGGTTGTCGAATGTAAATACACGAAATATTAGGCGGCAGGATATTCCGCACAATTTCAAGCATCTGATCCTTCTGTTTTTTTTCCAGCTCGGCCTCCAATTCATAGGCCTTGTCGAAATGATCAATAATCGAATTCTTGCTGCGACCAGTAACAAAAATCAGTTCGGTAATTCCAGCAGCTTCTGCTTCCTCTGCAGCATACTGGATCAGAGGCTTATCAACCACAGGGAGCATTTCCTTGGGGTTCGCCTTGGTTGCAGGCAGGAAACGGGTTCCGAGTCCCGCTACTGGGAAAATAGCCTTTTTAACGACAGCAGTCATTGCTTCTCTTCCTTCCTTTTCATGATAATAATATTGGAGTGATCAGCGCTTTTCCCATTATCGACCTCCTTTTCCGATACCTCCGTTTCCTCGTGCATCAGCTCAGGCACCAGTTCTAAAATGATCTTCAGTGCCCTTTTTTCGTCATAGACACCACAGGCTGTTTCAATCTGCTCAATGTTCCTTTCGAAACGTTGCCACTCCTGAATACGCTGTTTTGCCAATAATATCTTTTTATGCTCTGTTCCGACCAGATCCTCTTCTTGATGAAACAATTCTTCACTCAGCTTCTCGCCTGGCCGCAATCCGGTAAATGTGATCTTTATGTCGATTCCGGGCCGCTTGCCCGAGAGTTTAATCATCTGTTCTGCCAGATAGAGAATACTGACCGGCTCGCCCATGTCCAGAACAAAAATTTCGCCGCCCTTACCCATCGCTCCTGCCTGCAGGATCAGCTGACAGGCCTCGGGGATGGTCATGAAAAAACGTGTCATCTCCTTGTGAGTTACTGTAACAGGACCACCTGTTTTAATCTGTTGCTGGAACAATGGAACGACACTGCCCGCCGATCCGAGTACGTTACCGAAACGTACTGTAATATAGCGGGTATTCGAAACGGTATTTTTTGCTTCACAAAGCATTTCAGCAACTCGTTTGCTGGCACCCATGACGCTGGTAGGATTGACTGCTTTGTCCGTTGATATCAAGACAAATTTTTCGACACCATAGCGATCAGCTGCATCAGCAACCACCCGTGTGCCGATTACGTTGTTACGCAACGCTTCCCTTACCTGCTCCTGCAACAGAGGAACATGCTTATAGGCTGCAGCATGAAAGACCACATCCGGTTGGAAATGGCGGAAAGCGGCATCTACTGCGACCATATCATGCACGTCACCAAGCCTCGACTCCAAAACAAGTTCCGGGAAATCTGCCTTGAGTGAGCGATCGATGGTATAGAGGTTGAATTCCCCTTGTTCAAAAATCATGATCGCCGCTGGATCCAGTCTCGCAATTTGCCGGCACAGTTCAGATCCAATAGAACCACCTCCCCCTGTCACCAGGATTTTTTTACCCTTGATCCCCTGCTTGATTACAGCCCAATCCAGCTCAACCTTGTCACGGCCAAGCAAATCATCAATGGAAACATTCCTGACATTTTCCAGTCCCCAGTTATCCAGATTGCTGATGTCACCAGAAAAACGCGGCAGCATCTGAAAGGGTTTGCCAGTTTCCTCACAGATGGAAACAATCCTCTTGATCTGCTCCTTTGATGCCGAGGGAATTGCGATCAAAAGAGAATCAACAGCATGTTCCTTAACTATCCCAGGCAAGTTTTCCAGATTTCCAAGTACGGGCAGTCCCTGGATCCTGCGCTTATACAGCAGTGGATTATCATCTACAAATCCTACGGCGACATAACGAGGATCTCGGAGAAGGTCGCGGGTTACCGTCTCCCCTGCTCTTCCTGCACCGACCACTAACACCCGCTGAGCACCTGAAATACTCTTGAGACTGAGCGTATGGTCTTTCCAAAACCGGTAACCAAGCCGGGGAATGCTGAGGAATATCACCAGGAAAACTGGATAAAAGATCAGGATCGAACGGGGAATATTGTCGAGCCGGGTGACAATAAACGAGAAAAGAATGATCGCGATCACCCCAACTCCGGCGGCACGTAAAATATTCCACAGATCTGGCAGACTGGCAAAACGCCATAAACCCTTATATAGACCTAACCTCCAGTTGACCAGAGTCTGGATCGTGATGACAAATGGCAACGCCTTGAGATTTGCCTCCCAGAAGGACGCAGGAGGCATGGAGAAATTGAAACGGGCAAACCATGCCAATTCCCAGGCCATCACCACCATGATCAAATCATGCAGAAAAACGCCAAGGGTGCGTGGATTGGGTTTAATCATTGATGATGCCTCGCATACATTCTGCGAATTGTAAGCCATAACCCGCTACTCAGAACAGCAATACAGATGTTCAACAGCAACATGTAGGGTTTATGTTCGATGGCAACCCAGGCCACAGGCCAGAGGATCATGATATTGATTAACAGAAACCATAATGCCAGCTTTTCATGACTGTTACCCATCTGTACAAACCGTTGATAGGCATGGCTGCGGTGCGCGCTATACCATTTTTCACCTTTCCTGATGCGACTAATCAGCGTCAATGTCGTGTCCCAAATAAAGAGAGCAAGAAGTATTGTCCAGATCAGAATGGGTAGGGTTCCTGTCTGCTCTCCCAAAATTGCCAATGCAGCAAATAGATATCCGAGAAAACTGCTGCCCACATCCCCCATGAAGATTCTTGCGGGAAACCAGTTCCAGATCAAAAAACCAGTGGTTGCCCCCACCAGTGCAAGTATGATGATCGCAAGCCCTGTTGTACCCGATGACAAGAAGAAAAAAAGTGAGAATACCCCGGCTGTGATCGCTTGAACTGCTGCAATGCCATCTGTTCCATCCATGAAGTTGTACAAATTGATCAGCCAGACCATTGCGACAACGGCTATGAAACTTCCAAACCAGCCCAGGCTAATCTCAGTAAAACCCAAATCGATCGAATTGAGACCACCCAGCCACATAATCGTCCAGATAGACGCAATAAAGTGAATGATAGCCCTGGAAAGTGCAACAACATCTCTATGATCATCCATCCAGCCAATCGCTGCGATCAACAAGCCCCCTCCTGTCAGGGCGATAAATGTATCGTTTTTGATATAACCTGTCTGCCAAATATAGATCAGGCAGAGCAGTGTGATCAGAACAATAGAAAAACCACCCCCTCTTGGAACAGGAACGGTGTGTGAACTGCGCTCATTGGGAATATCGATCAATGATCGATGTAGTGCGTATCGGTACAACAATCCAGTCAATAACACAGCACTGAAGAAAGAAAGAAAGAGAATGAGAAAGATCATTTATTGTTCCCTTTGCCCAAGGGCTTTCTTGTATAAAGAGAGCGTCTCAGTGATAACCTTTTCTTCAGTAAATTCCTTGATCACCATCTCGCGCCCCTTTTTACCCATCATCTCACGAAGTCCTGGATCATCCAGGAGTGTCTGAATTGCTTTGGCGAGTGCTTCAACATTTCTCACTGGCACAAGAAACCCATTGACTCCATCACGAACAATTTCACGACAACCCGGTGCGTCAGTCGTTACAATAGGCTTGCCACAAGCAGCAGCTTCAATTAAGGATTTAGGAACCCCCTCCCCATAAAATGATGGAAGACAAACAATATCGGAATTACGTAATAATTCCGGCATATCTTTTCGATACCCAAGCCATTCTACAACACCTGATTCAACCCAGCTGGTCAATTCTTCACGTGTAAGACTGGACGGGCTCTCAGGATCAATATCCCCGATCAGAATAAACCGGGCATTTGCACCTGAACGTAGAATAATTTTTGCAGCTTCAACAAATTCAATAACACCTTTATCGCGCAACATACGGCCAGTCAAAATAACATTAATCGCCTCGTGTTGTTCTGACCCTGGATAATAAACTTCTGGATCGACACCTGAACCTTTAATCAAGAATAGTTTTTCCTTCCTGACCATTTTCTCGTTAATCAATAACCTTTGATCATCTGGGTTTTGTACAATCACCCAAGCTGATTTACGACTCAAAAACCATTTGAGGACAGGTTTGATTATTGAACGTAAAAGAAATGCTTTTTTCTTGGATGAAGAAAATACAAAACCCAGACCTGTCAGGGCATTAACTGTGACAGGAATACGGGTTACCATGGAGGCAATCGATCCATAAACCACCGGCTTCAGTGCCACATGGTGTACCAGATCAGGCTTTTGCTGAAAATAGATTCTAATGATAGTGAGTAATGTCAAAAAATCACGGATCGGCTTGGCATGTGAGCGTGAAAATTCAACTGGAACTAGCCTAAAACCCTCATCAAGAATTTTCTGTCCTCCTTGATCGACCCGGGTAACAACGATGACGTCATAACCTGCTTCTTTAGCAGCCCTGGCCAAGGGTAATCTGTGCGACAAAAAGAACCAATCTTCTGTCACAAGATAAAGGAGTTTGGTTTTCATAAATCAAGTCTTCTTAGAATATTATCGAACCCTGAGATCAAGAACCCTTCATCAAAGAAGCCGTAAAACACAAGAGTTTTTCCCTTTGAAAGCAGTAAGTTTTCCAAACGATCAGCACTTTTCATTTCAATCAGACATACATAAATAAAGGATCGCTTCATCATTTCATAAAGCGAATCTGGCAGACATGAAACTGATTTCTCCATAAAAAATGATCTTATAGCATCAGTATGCGTCTACAAAAACCTTCCTGTCCAGAAACGAAGTGGGTTTTCTGAATCTATTCATCAAACCTATGCAAAGATACATGATTAAGCACCGCCTGCAGCAAAGGGTGAGCAGGGAGATTTTTATGATTCAAGGTAACGTGCAAATAATACCCTTCAGACTGATCCACCGTTTCATTTGATGCGTATGAAGCAGAAAATTTTTTCTTTTTCTACACCACCATAGAAGCATTTTTCATTTTCCCTTCTGGTAAAGGGGTCAAATTTACTGAAGATTCATCAATACCTTCGAGACTTTACTCGAAATCTTCTCTATAGAAAAATATTCTTTCACTACTTTTCGACCTTTATCCCCCATCGCATGTGCCAGATCCGGATCGTTGATTAAATGCAAAATACCTTCAATCCATTCCTGCTCTGTGGCAACTCCAATCCCTACTTCTCCCATTGCCAGAACCTGAGAGTTCATACCCACTGGAGAAACGACTACAGGAATGCCGCAGGACATATACTGGAGCATTTTGTAACTGCATTTACCACGCTCCCAATCACCATTACTGAGAGGCATGATTCCAACAGTCATACTCTGAATTTCTTTTACATCATGATCAGGATGCCAGTGGACATAATCAAGATGCTGTACCAGTTTTCCGGAAAAGTCCGGGCATTGATCAGCTATAATCTTCAGACGAAGATCCGGTTGCAGGTTAACAATTTTTTCAAGCACTGGCGCGAGTTCATACAGATATTTAAAATTACCCTTTGTGCCTATCCATCCAATCACTTTTTTTTTCTTTTCATAATCCGGCAATTCCACGGGCACGTAGCGTTGAGTATCAACCGCAGTAGGAATAATACTGATCGATGAGTTCCACTGGCCAAAATGCTCAGCGATAAAATCATTTCCACAAATAACATGATCAGCCAATCTTGCAAGACGCCGGGCAGCCTTTCCGCCACGGCGAAGAAAAATTGCATCATCGACATCCAGAACAATAGGCTGCTTGAGCAGTGGCTCCAATGTTGTTATTGTCGATAATAATTCTCTTTGCAAGACAGAAATATCATATCGGTAACTCTTGATCACGTCAGGTATGCGGGCTGCAAGTGCAGCCAGGCCCATGGCTGGCAATAATAATTTTCGTGAGCGTGGATAACTAGAAAAGAGTGCAGGAAATTCTCTAGCCTCAATACCGTTTTGCTCAAGATAAGGTATCAATTGCCTTATTCTGTATCGGGCGCTAGGCGTATTGAGACCTTTTGTAAAGGCGGCGACCTTGATTTGTTTCATTCCGGTTTTCTTGCCAGAACTGTCATTCGGCCAGTTTGGCCAAAAAAACTCAACAGAGTTGAAAGAGGATAAAGAGCAAGATTCAAATAGCGTTGCTTCTTGGCTATCCAACCCGTCATCTTCGAGAGAAAACTATCCGGGAATCGTTCTGCGACCCAATAATTTGCACTCATGATCAAGTTGGTCAAGGTGCGTTGATGCTGAATTCTCTCAACCGACCAACCTGCTGCAGTCAGCATTTTTCTCATAGTTTCCGGTGTAAAATGTGATAGATGTGCCGGTAGATGTAATGCGTACCAGTTTTCTTTAAAAATACGAAATTCTGCTGATCCTGCATTCGGAACCGATATAGCCAACCACCCACCGGACCTGGTCCAATTATACAACTTCGTTAATGCTTCCACCGGATGGTGCAAATGTTCAATGACCATCCACCCTACGACAAGGTCGAATGGTTCTTCAAAATCTGCGACTGACTCTACCTGCCCGGTAGTGACAGGGTAACCAAGTAAACGTGCCGATGCTGCGGCTGAGTCAGAAAACTCAATACCATGAACTTGCCATCCTTTTCTGGCCATCTCATGCAAAAATTTACCCGATGCACAACCAACCTCCAGCATCCTTCCCGCAGTCAGATCAGGAAGTAAACACGCATGGGTTGGTAAAATTACATTGACAAATTTTCTCAACATCTGAGAGATAGAGTACCACCTGCTGTTTGTCACTTGTGTCCCCTGATAAGGGCCATAATCATCAGGATAGTAAAACCCAATTGTTTCAGATGTTGGTCTTGGATTTGTCCTCATCAGTCCACAGTGCTGACAACGGACAACTGGGAACTCTCCTGGTAGATCGTGCAGACGATCCCGGCCAACAAGGACCAGATCATCGCCTTCAGGGCAACCCATGGGGCATGCTATAGTTTCCAGCTCAACACCAGCAGGTATTTTGAATTGTTTTTCGGTACTCACGGGGTAGAATGTATCGTTTGTCGATGGATCTTTCCAGCTAATCAGGCTTGCGGACAGGTATCTTACCCCAATCCCGACTTGAGGACTCCTTGTTTAATTGTTATGGTTGCGCCGTATTCTTAATACTACATATCAATTATAAACAATACCTCAATCGATAATCTTATAGGATATTGATTTATTTAATCATTTTGGCCTTTACTTTATGATTTTAGTCACTGGTGGAGCAGGTTTCATAGGCTCTAATTTCATTCTCGGATGGTTGTCCAAGTACTCTGAACCCGTTATTAACCTCGACAAACTGACGTATGCCGGGAACCTGCAAAATCTTTCCAGTTTAGAAAACAATGAAAAACTTGTATTTATACAGGGTGATATTGGCGACACAAGACGGGTTAGAAGCCTATTGCAAGAGTACAGACCACGAGCCATTATCAACTTTGCCGCTGAAAGCCATGTCGATCGTTCTATCCATGGTCCAGAAGCGTTTATCCAAACCAATGTGAATGGGACTTTTCATCTCCTGGAAGAGACAAGAAATTACTGGACAGAGCTTCCTCAACGTGAAAAGGACTCTTTCCGTTTTCTGCATATCTCTACAGATGAAGTCTATGGCTCCTTGGAGGAACACGATCCTGCATTCTCCGAGACCACTGCCTATGCTCCAAACAGTCCATATTCTGCTTCCAAAGCAGCATCTGACCATTTGGTCCGTGCTTATCATCATACCTATGGGCTGCCTGTACTGACGACCAACTGTTCCAATAATTACGGTCCTCTACAGTTCCCGGAGAAGTTGATACCTCTGGTCATTTTGAATGCGTTGAGAGGGCAACCGCTACCAATTTACGGGGATGGGAAGAATATCAGAGACTGGCTTTATGTGGGTGATCACTGTTCAGCGATTTGTACGGTTCTTGAAAATGGAAAGACAGGCGAAGTGTACAATATCGGGGGGAACAGCGAAAAGACCAACCTTGAAGTTGTACAGACCATTTGCTCGATTCTTGATGAACTACAACCGGCTGATCACCCTTATTCTGACCAGATCACCTTTATTGCTGATCGCCCCGGGCATGATCGGCGCTATGCGATCAATGCCGATAAGATCAAATCCGAACTTGGTTGGTCGCCAGCAGAAAGTTTTGAATCAGGAATCAGGAAAACCATTGAATGGTATTTGTCGAATAATGACTGGATCAAGAATGTTACCAGTGGTGCATATAGAAACTGGATTGATCAGAACTATTCAACGAGAGTAAACACATGAAAGGTATCATACTCGCCGGAGGCTCTGGCACGCGCCTCTACCCGGTAACGCAGGCAGTCTCGAAGCAGCTGCTACCAGTATATGACAAACCCATGATCTATTATTCCCTGTGTACACTGATGCTGGCAGGTATTAGAGAGATTTTGGTTATTTCAACGCCTCAGGACACACCCCGTTTTGAGCAATTACTGGGCAATGGTGATAATTTTGGCATAAACCTTTCCTATACTGTCCAACCCTCTCCAGAGGGTCTCGCACAAGCATTTATCTTGGGTAAAGACTTTATTGGCAAGGATTGCTGTGCACTGATCCTTGGCGATAATATCTTTTACGGTCACAAACTTCAGAACGAACTTGAGAAAGCTGCTAACCGAACAGAAGGGGCAACAGTCTTCGCCTATCCCGTCAAAGACCCTGAGCGATATGGTGTTGTAGAATTTGATGAAAACGGTGTCGCGATAAGTCTTGAAGAAAAACCAGAAAATCCGAAATCAAGATATGCTGTTACTGGTCTGTATTTTTACGACAATCAAGTTATTGATATTGCTTCGAATATCAAACCTTCTCTACGCGGCGAACTCGAAATCACGGATGTTAACAAGACATACCTGGCCATGAATAAGCTGGAAGTCGCTCTGCTTGGCCGCGGCCATGCCTGGCTAGATACAGGGACTCATGAGACACTGCTTGAGGCATCTTCTTTTATCGAGACCATAGAACGCCGACAGGGATTGAAAGTTGCTTGTCCAGAAGAGATTGCATGGAGGAAAGGCTATATCACATCAGAGCAACTGGAAGCATTGGCTGCACCGCTTGCAAAAAATAATTATGGAAAATATCTTCTGAACCTTCTCAACGAAAAGCTTTTTAAATGAAATTCATAGAAACAGATATCCCGGATATTTGCATCATAGAACCAACCGTTTTTACTGATGAACGGGGCTTCTTTTTCGAAAGCTATAATGAAAAGATTTTCCTGGAATACCTACAGCAAACCTCGTCTCCGAAACTAAAGTTTGTTCAAGACAACCATTCGCACTCTACCAGAAACGTCCTACGTGGCTTCCATTATCAAATTAAACAGCCACAAGGAAAACTCGTCCGTGTTGTCTCAGGGGAGGTTTTTGATGTTGCAGTTGACCTCAGGAAATCATCTCATACCTTTGGAAAATGGGTAGGTGAAATCTTGTCTGAGGAAAACAAACGCATGTTATGGGTTCCCCCTGGTTTTGCTCATGCCTATCTTGTTATATCCGATACTGCAGACTTTCTTTATAAAACAACGGACTTTTATGCACCTCAATATGAAAGGACTGTATTATGGAATGATCCGGATATTGGTGTTGAGTGGCCAATTGAAAATACACCAATCCTTTCCGAAAAAGATCAAGCGGGAACCCTATTCAAAAACTGTGAGGTTTATGAATGACCACTATCTTATTGACAGGAAAAAATGGTCAGCTTGGGTGGGAGCTTCACAGAACACTTTCCACAATTGGCCAAGTCCATGCATTTGATCGCACCTCTCTTGATCTGGGAGATGAAAGCAGGATTCGTAAAATCATTACAGATCTGAAACCCGATATTATCGTAAATGCGGCTGCATATACTGCGGTTGATCAGGCAGAAAATGAAAGTGGCAAAGCCGACAGAATTAATGCAAGAGCTCCTGAAGTGATGGCTGAAGAAGCAGAACGTAATCACTCTGTTCTGATTCATTATTCTACTGACTATGTTTTTGATGGATCTAAAGAATCACCTTATTCAGAGAATGACAGACCATCACCAGTTAATATTTATGGCAGAAGTAAACAACTTGGGGAAGAAAGAATTCAGCAATTCGATATACCTTACCTGATTTTAAGAACGAGCTGGGTTTACTCCCATCGCGGAAATAACTTTCTATTGACGATGTTGAGGCTGATGCAGGAACGAGAGAAGTTGACTGTGGTCAACGACCAATTTGGTTCACCAACTTCAGGACGGACAATTGCCGAAATTACTGCACAGATACTCTCAAAATACCTTACTCCAGATCTCAATAAAGATGCATTGAAAGAAAAACGTGGAATTTACCATTTGACATCGACAGGGAAAACCTCATGGTATGGGTATGCAAAGGAAATTTATCACCTTGGAATTGCAAGGTTTGATTTTCATCCAAACGTGTTAATTGAAGGTATACCCTCTGATAAATATCCTTCTCCTGCCAAAAGGCCCATAAACTCGGTACTTACAACAAAGAAAATCCATGATACTTTTGGCGTAGTCTGTCCTGATTGGAAAGAATCATTAAAACTCTGCATTGAAGATATCCCTGAAAAATATATTCAAAGACAATGAAGCCTGCCGTTCCTTTCAATGACACATCCAGAATCTTCAGGGCACATGAAAGTGAATTACTGGAAATACTGTCTCAGGTTGCAGCAAGCGGTTGGTGGCTTCTCGGAGAGAGAACGGAAGAATTTTCCAAGAACTTCTCTGAATTCTGTGGGACGGATTTCTGCCTGCCTGTTGGCAACGGTACTGATGCCCTTGAGATAGCCCTTAGATCCGTAATTGTTAACCCAAAAACCAGTGATGAAGTCATCACTGTTGCAAATGCAGGCGGATACTCAACCACTGCCTGTTATGCACTTGGTGTTACACCGGTTTATGCTGATATCGAACCAGACACCCAATTGATTGATATCGATTCTTTGATCCGTTGCCTTGCTCCATCGGTGAGAGCAATAGTCATTACCCATTTGTACGGTGGAACGGTCAATATTCCGGAAATTCGCTCTAGGTTATCAGGAACACGATACAGTTCCATTCCCATTATAGAGGATTGTGCCCAGGCGCATGGAGCCAGATTTAATAACCACCGGGTTGGATCGTTGGGCGATCTGGCCACATTCAGTTTCTATCCAACTAAAAATCTCGGTGCCATGGGTGATGCAGGGGCAATCGTGACCTCTGATCCAGACAGGTTTCAGGTATTACAGCAACTCCACCAATATGGATGGAAGAAAAAATATGATGTCGGAATTCCCTATGGGAAAAATTCAAGAATGGATGAAATCCAGGCTGGTATTCTGAATCACTTATTGCCTTATCTTGACTCATACAATTTGAAAAGAAAAGAAATTCTTAGACGTTACCAACAATATAATTCGGATAATATTTCATTTCTTGATTATTCAGACAAAGATTTTGTAGCCCACCTTGCTGTGGCCAAGGTTGACAATCGGGACAGATTTTTATCATTTATGAAAAAGAAGAATATCGCTATTGATATTCATTATCCTATTCTGGACACCCAGCAAAATGGATGGAAAAATTTACCAAAACGACAGGATAATCAAACCGGGCTGAAAGTCTCTGAGGCTTCGATAAAGAAAGTTGTTTCAATGCCATGCTTCCCTTTTCTTAAAGATGATGAAATAGATATTGTATGTGAAGCGCTGCATGAGTGGCAAAGTAAATGAATCAGAATACTATAGAATATTCCCTGGTTATCCCCATATATAAAAATGAGGATAATCTTCCTGATCTGTTTTCTGCACTTTCTGGTCTATCCAATCGACTGGATGATAGCTTCGAAGTTGTGTTTGTAGTTGATGGTTCTCCGGATCGCTCCTTCTTAATCATTCAGTCGCAGCTGGAAAATCTACCGTACCGTGCACAACTCATCTCACATAGCAGAAACTTTGGCGCCTTTGTTGCCGTAAGAACCGGTCTTGAACACGCCACGGGTAAATTCACAGCTGTCATGGCTGCCGATCTACAGGAACCCATAGAATTGATAGAAGTTTTCTTTTCGTGTCTTAAAAAAGATGAAGCCGATATTGTGTTTGGTAAACGTACAGACAGAAAAGATCCTCCTTTAAGGAAATTTTTAGCCAAAACTTACTGGAAACTCTACCGAAAATTTGTTTTGGCCGAAATCCCGGAAGGTGGCGTGGATGTATTTGCCTGTAATTCGATGGTGAAAGATACGCTGCTTTCGATTCAAGAACCAAACAGCTCTCTGATAGCCCAGCTTTTCTGGGTCGGATACCGTCGCAGTTTCATTCCGTATGAGCGCCAGGAACGTAAACATGGGAAGAGCTCTTGGGGTATGAGAAAACGACTTCAATACATGTTAGACAGTATCTTCTCCTATTCGGATCTACCGATTTTGGCTGTCCTCTGGATTGGTGTGACTGGATGCACTATTACTTTTATCATTGGCCTTGTTACCCTTGTTGGAAAGATGTTTGGCCTGATCGAGGTGCCTGGCTATACAAGTTTGACTTTGATCATTTTGTTTTTCAGTTCCTTGTTGTTGATGACCCAGGGGGTAATCGGCTGTTACCTCTGGAGAGCATTCGAAAACACCAAAAAAAGACCTCTCAGTATAACAAATAGACTCATTACGAATGACAAGTAAGATGGTTTCGCCTGATATATCTCAACCTAAAATACCCTTATTAAACGGAAAATGTGAATTATGGACAATGCCGAATTTTGAGGATAAAAGGGGTGATCTGATGGCAATCGAATTCCACCATGATCTTCCCTTTCAACCGAAAAGGTGTTTTTTCGTACATCATGTTCCTGACAAAAAACTTCGAGGTGAACACGCTCATAAGGCTTGTGAGCAGTTCCTCATTGCTATCAGTGGGAATCTCTGTGTTAAGGTTGACGATGGCCAGAACCAGGAGGAAATTCTGCTGGATTATCCTTCCAAAGGATTATTTATTCCCGCGGGTATTTGGGGAACCCAATATAACTTTTCTCCTGATGCGGTATTGATGGTTTTTGCTTCTCATATCTATGATGCAGATGATTATATCCGGGATTACTCAGAATTTCTGAAATATGTCAGTTAGAACAGCATTAACAGATATTCAGCTTCCTCAAAGCAAATCAATCCGATTACGATTTGTGGAAGAATCGGATGCGGATTTTATTCTGTCACTCAGACTGGACAGTAAGTACAACAAATACCTCTCTCCTGTGAGTAGAGATATCGATAAACAGAAAGAATGGATAAGAGCTTATAAAAAACTGGAGTCTGATGGTTCCGAATACTATTTTATCATCGAGCGCCATGATGGTATTCGTTGTGGTACGGTGCGGATGTATGATTTCAAGGATAACTCATTTAGCTGGGGCAGCTGGATATTGAATGAGGACAAACCGCGGACTGCTGCTCTGGAAACAGCTCTTCTCATTTACAAGGCCGGTTTTGAGATACTTGGGTTTGACCGATCCCATTTTGAGGTAAATCGTAACAATACGAGAGTCATCTCATTTCATTCCAGGCTTGGTGCTGAAAAGGTTTCGGAGGATAACGAAAATTTCTATTTCATTTTCACATCAGAAACCTATCAGAAATGCAGTGGTGAATTTCACTACCTGTTGGAAAAATGAATCATGTTTTCTTCTGACTCTACCGGAATAGGCGCCGACAGTGCACGCTTTATAGGAGCAGGAATTGCCAATACCTTGCTTACTATAGCGCTCTACCAGATTTTTCTGCTCTTCCTACCTCACGACTATGCCTATACCTTGAGCTGGTTGTCTGGATTTGTCTTTCTTATGGTTATCTATCCATCAAAAGTTTTCGCAGGCAAGAAATACTCTATAATGAGAAAATTCTCGATTGCAGTTTCATACCTTTCAATCTTCTTCATTGGCCTCATCTTCCTTGACTATCTCGTACAAAATGGGCTACATGAGCGGACTGCGATCTTTGTTATTGTTTTTGTTTCTGCACTACTAAATTTCTTTCTCTCCCGTTTCCTGCTGAGAGGATATTTTCTGGATCCGTAAATGAAAGGAGGCTATTTCTATCCGAAGATTTTATTATGCCAATGCAGTATAGATAGATCGGCCATTTTTGAAAACGACGAAATCACCACTTTTCATTGATTGCCAGTTCTCTTTTTCGGTCAAAGGATACGAAGCGATCAGTGTAACCTTGTCCTTCGGCGAAAATTTTTCTCGAAAATTCATTATTTCACCTGTATCGATTAACCTGGCCTCTCCGAAGGGGTATTGACGAGTGACCCACGACATCTGGTTACTACAGTAGGCAAAGAGATGTCGTGAATCACTAAGCAGGAAACTAAAGACACCAAGTTTGCTGATCTCTCTTGCGAGACGATTGATATAACAGCAGAGTTCTTTCTGTTTTTCAGGCGGCTTTGGAAAGCGTCTGCGGATCTTGTCCATCATATAGCAGAAAGCATATTCACTGTCTGTTGTGCCAACGGGATGATAAAACCGCAACGTTTTTTTCTTGATCCCCTTGAGTTGGCCATTATGGGCAAATGTCCAGCTTGATCCCCAGAGTTCGCGTATGAAGGGGTGGGTATTTTCAAGGCAAACCTTGCCCCGATTAGCCTGACGGATATGACTGATTACGATCCGGCTCCTGATCGCGTGGCGTTCTATCAGATCAGCAATTTCCGAGGTGGTGCTCGGTTCCGGATCATGGAAGCTACGGCAAGCTCTACCATCATACAGGCTGATTCCCCACCCGTCTCTGTGTGGCCCGGTCTTCCCTCCACGTTCCTTGAGCCCGGAAAAATTGAAGCAAAAATCTGTCGGGACGTTTGCACTCATTCCAAGTAGTTCACACATGACCCAGCTATGCCCGTTTAATGAAACCAGTCTTAATAACGATGTATAGCGTCAGTTGTCATCCACTTCTTTAGTTAATGATTGTATTTCGATCAATTTGACTGAGATCTCGGCAACCAACCAATTTCATATCCCGGATCAGTTCTTCACGAAAGATTTGAAGCACACGATCAACACCAGCTTCGCCTCCAGCGCACAGTCCATAAAGATAAGGTCTTCCGATCATGCAAGCTCGGGCACCAAGAGCCAGTGCCTTGATAACATCAGTACCTCGGCGGAAACCACCATCAATAATGATCTCCAAACGATCGCTCACAGCTATACAGATAGGCTCCAATACATCCAGTGTTCCTGGTGCATGATCAAGCTGACGTCCACCATGATTGGAAACGACAATAGCGCTGGCACCAATGTCGGCGGCACGTCTGGCATCTTCGACATTACTGATCCCCTTGATCACGAAAGGGCCCTGCCATTGTTCAATCATCCATGCGGCATCTTCCCAGGTAACCGAAGGATCGAATTGTGCATCGATATACTCCTTGAGAATAAAACGATCTTGGTCCGTTTCGAGGCTTTCGCATACGTTGGCAAGGGTGAAGGGATCAGAACGGAGAAAATGCCAGGTCCACTGAGGGTGGCGGATCAGATCTAGCAACAGGCGTGGACCGATCCGCGGAGGGATGGTCAATCCGTTTTTCAGATCCCGCTCACGGTTCCCATGCACCGGTAGATCCACCGTCAGACACAAGGCTTTATAATCGCTCTCTCGGCAACGCCGAATGAAATCCTGCAAAAGCCGGCGATCACGCCAGACATAGATTTGGAACCACCGAGGACCCTCCACATGTTGTGCGATGGACTCGATAGATGTAGTGGCCATGGAGGATAACGTATAGATGATACCCGCTTTGCTTGCTGCACGCGCAACAGGCTTTTCTCCTTCATGATGGAAGAGTCGGGTCATGGCGGTGGGAGCGAGGATCAGAGGCATAGCAATTGGCTGACCCAGTAGGGTCGTGGAAAGATCCACTGAGGAGACATCCACCAGTGCCCTTGGGTTCAAACGGAACCGATCAAAGGCATTCCGGTTATTTTTCAGCGTAATTTCGTCTTCCGCTCCACCATCGATGTAATCGAAGACGGCTCGTGGGATTTTACAGCGAGAAAGCAGACGTAGATCGTTAATTGAGTAACAGTGTTGAAGTGACAATTTTCCCATTCCTGAAAGGCTCCCAAAAACCTTTCAGGATCATCTCTGATCAAGAAAATCAGTGCAATGGGGATGACTTACCAGAAACGAACTCTGCCGGTATCCACGTGGATGAAGTTGGAAGCAGGATAGTAACCGACACCTCCACGTTTCAAAGCAAGCGCTGCATTGCGAAGATTCTTCAGTTCACAACCGGAAAGTCGGATATCGATTGCCTTCCCTTGCATATGCAAACTGTGTTTGGCCACACCACTGCTCTTTTTATTTAGCATGGCATTCGTTGCCGGTGACCGATATCCGGAAATTATGGAATAGACGTCTTTTCTTTCAACCTTGTTTTGCAAGGCATGTAACAGATCGAGCAATTCTGGATCGATAGGATGGATCTCCCCGGTTCTATGATCACGGAGGATCTTGTTGATATCAGTCAATGATTCCTGAATGTATTGCCCATCAGCCCAGAAAGTCGTTTTCAGCTTTTCACCTGTGTGGGTGTTGTAAAAGGCAAGCTTCCGTTCCAACTCCTGCTTCTTCCCCGCAAAGGCGGAAGGACAGGCCAACACTGTCGCTACACCGGCACAGGCCTTGAGAAAAAAACGACGGTGGTTGGTCTTATTGGTGTGAGAAAGGTTCATCCTTGGTGAATGATCAGCATGCGTCATACTTCTCCCCGGCAAACAGAATTCAGAATCTATTCAATAAATCACTGAGTACGAGTATACCAAAATTTACCGTTAGCTGGTTGGCAATACGCTATTTATGAGGATCTTTTGTGATACCTTTCGCAATAATTCTCTGAGATGCCTGTCGTGATCATAGATATCCTCGAAAAAAGCGACATCTCCATTCTCCCTCACCATGGCAGTTGTATAAAAGATTGCAACGGGTATTTCCCGATCAAGCAGAATTTTCTGATCATCAGGCCCATATAACATGGCCCATTCAATCATCTGTCTGTCAACGGGCTGTGCCTGCTGATCGAGTACAAACTCTGCCAGAGTGAGTGGTTCCTCAACACGAATACACCCATGACTGAAGTCCCGACGTGTCTTGCGAAACAGCCGCTGTGCTGGTGTATCGTGCAGATAGATACTGTTGGAGTTTGGGAAAATGAATTTGATCAGTCCAAGTGCATTATGTCTCCCGGGCCTTTGTCTTATCCGGTAACGGCCAGAACGCAAATCGGCAAGAATCTCTTCATCCACATAACCTCGGGTAATCACTGTGTGCCCTTCGAGTACTTCATAATTGTGATCATGTAAATAATAGGGATCTCGCCTGACCTTGGGTATCAGTTCCTTTATCGTAATACTGTAAGGAACATTCCAGTAAGGACGAAAAACCAGATATTTCATCCGGGCAGTGAAAACAGGGGTTTCATGCTTGTCCAAGGCGGAACCCACAATGACATCCATCTTCAGGACCAGCCTTTCCATCCCATCCTTCACCTGAAAGGCGTAAAGTTCGAAGGCGGGTATATTGACGACAATGTGGGGGCCATCCTTTGGTTCTTCCAGCCACCGCAATCTCTCCAGCGCCAACTTAATCTGCTCAACCCTTTTCGTCAGTGGTGTATTCAATGCCTTGAAGGTTCTGGTTCCTATAACACCATCCGTTTCCAGTCCATGGCGATGCTGAAAGTGTTTGACGGCATCAACCATCCTGCCTTCGTAGCGATCGGTTATGGGCGCCTCCTTTTCAAGATCACCTACCGCGATCAAAAATGATCTCAAGTCCTTCAGATCAGGGTATGGATCGCCTGAATGAACGGTCTTTGTCACAAGCAATGGCTTCCACTGATATTGCTCAACCAATTCTTGGTAAGTCCTCAGGGTATCTTTCAAACGCTGATATACCCCGAAACGAGGTTCGAGTCGCTGAATGGCCTGCCATATGTGTTTACTGTGACTGAATTGCAGAACCATTTCCGCCAGTTCCATCGGTTTGCGGGCAGCAACGACCTTGAATCCGGTCTCCAATGGATCAGCCTGTCCACGATGCAAGTCAGAGATGAATTGCATGAGTGCAGCAGATAATGCCCGATCAAAACTAGTGAGATCTGGTTTACCAGCAAAAGATGATCGAAGAATCTGCCACGATTCAGATAAGTGACTGACCGCGTATTTATCCGGATCCAGTCCCAGAGACTCCGCTTGCTGAAGACTCTGTATGGCCTCATGAGCCTGAGGGGTCAAATGCCCATTCTTACTCCAGATCAGCTGGTTCCCTGACAACCGGTAAAGCTTGTCAAGTTCGTGTGGAAAATGAAAGGCGAGAAAATACCTTTGCTGTGAAAAGGACGCCCCGGTACCCTTTTGCCACATACCGGATCCTGCCATTGCCGCTTCAACCCTTGTTGAAACCAAGACAACAAAAATGACAAAGGAGCAGTAAATGGTTTTCACGTCTTCCGTTGAGACTCGACAACCCTCCCGGCAAACCGCCGTATCAATGTGCTGATAAGCCCATGTAAAATTGGATTAAATCACTTTGCTATTGGCCACACTAATACGAAAGTAATGTCTCCAGTGTCACCTTGTCAAAACGACCGGTCGGCTTGAGCCCGTTATCCTCTTGAAACTGCCTGAGCGCGGTTTTTGTTTTTTTGCCCACTTTACCATCAGGCGTTCCTGCATCATAACCCAGATCATTAAGCACTTGCTGTGCCTTTCTGATTCTGGCTTTAAGTGACCCACCTGCTGCTCCTGCAGAAGAAGGCTTGCTTACGGGACCCGGGTTCGGTTTCTCGCCAGAAACCTTAAGCGAACCACCCGTGCCCAAACCATGTGGGCTGTCGACGGTTTGTGCCTTGTAGTTGCGCGTGGCACGAACGATATTGTTAAACGCATCCATCATGGCTGCTACGATCACCTTGCCTTCTGGTGTTTTGGTATAACCCCCAAGTGCTCCCCCGGCAGCACCACCAAAAAGCCCAAGCCCTCCAGCCAGATTAGTCGCACGGGCACTGCCTTCGGCTGCAGCCACCTGAACACCCGAACGGTTTTCCACGAGGGTCATTACACTCTGGGCATCAGCGAATTTGAGCGCTCCCCCCAGCAGTGCCCCCACCTTACCGAACAATCCGCCCAGGGCGGCACCGACACCACCGGTGTCGCTGTCCTTGAAAACGAGGCTTGGGATCAGCGTGTAGTCGGCTGCGACCATTTGTCCTTTTCCAAAATTACTGGCTTGCCGCAGTTCTCCAGAATCTTCCAACATGCGCTCCTGCTCCATATGACGCATTCCGGCACGGCTACGTTCCACAACGACAAAACAGTTACTTTGTTGTGCCAGTAATCTCACGATGGGAACAGTCGAGTTGATGCCATACTGACCCATGCGATCGTACCAAGGTGAATAGGTATCTTCGTTGACAGCAAGCGTACCCAGGGAGCGATCACAATGTTCAAGCGCTGAATTTGCATCATGTGCATTAGCTCCCCCTGCTCCACCACTGACTACAGATTCAGCTTTCTTGGAACCCATTTCGACACCACCCACAGCTAAAGTGTAGGATGAGAATAGGCAGAACAACGCGAAAGAAAAGATTTTTGTGAATGATTTTACCATGAGTCTCCCTCGGGGAAATTTAATCTATTAATCATAACTGGATTTTGCAAAGTTATCGGCCAGTTATCAATACCCGAATTGTAAACAAGTCCCTCATATCACTGTTCAAGGGCGATATAGATCAAGGCATTCCAACTTCAGTCCCATAGTATAAGAGCTGGTTCAAGGCGTCATTCATTATGAAGGAAAAATTATTCGAGTGGTAAGTTGTTTTCGCTTTTATCTGGGTTTCAAGTAATTGCCGGTATCGCGTAAGCAGGCAAAGCCAAGGCCCAGATCTGTGCCTCCTGCCATGGCACCAGCCTCAAAGGCCAGAAAAAAGGTTATTTGGTAAAACAGTTGAAGGCCTTTTGCGATGGAGCACGTGTCGATCCCAGATTGTCACTTATGGCCAAGAACCTCAACGATGAGGACATCAAGGATCTGGCCACCTATTTCAGTTACTTGTGAGTTCTCTCTGTCGGTCCACGGGTACATCCTGTGGGTTGGTGTTTTTCTTCAATGGCTGGTTCCTGACGACCGGGTAATCTTGTTATAAACGTTGTATTTGCCCACAGGTTTTTTCATTGGAATACGTTTGATGACGTCCAGCGTCCGTGCATCGTAAACGATCAGCTCACCGTCCATTTCCCAGATACTGAGCAGGGCATAGCGACCGTCGCGGGTAAATTCGATGTGGCCTGACGTTTTTCCTGGCGCCGGGCGCAAGGTCTTGACGATTGTGAGCGTGGACTTATCTATCACATGCATGAGATCCCGGTGGGGGCCCATAAAAACATCCACCCAGGCATAGGGAGAGTTTTCGTGACTGCGCATGAAGAAACCGGGGCCTTGGGTCGTTATCTTTTTGATGGTTTTCCAGTTTTGCGTGTCAATAATGCTGACACTGTTCTCTTTCAGGTTCGGGGTGGCCAGCACCACGGTATCTTTATATTTCCAGGTGATCCCGGAACCCAGATGAGGCATCCCGGTAAGATCCAGATCGGCTATCTTGCGTTTAACGATGAGGCTGAAAACCTGGCCGTTTTTGCTGTTTCTAGCCGCACCTATGATATTGTTGTACTGCGGATCAAAAAAGAAATCGTCGAGGTAATCATCCAATCGGATCCGCCGTACAGGGAAAGGGCCTTTTTCGGCCAAGCCTTCGGCCATGTGAAAGTCGTGGACGGTTCCGTTGAAGACTTGGGGTGGATTGTCCGAATAATGGATCTCCCAGACCTCTTTGAAATCCTTCAACGCGGCAATGAAACTCTGACGGGGGGGCGCGGTGTACACAGCGCTGACACGTGAGCTGTTACCCTTCCCATCCATCACCGGAATGACCTTGATCAACTCCAGATCAGAAGCATCGAGAAGCACCAGGCTATGGGGCAAATTGTTGCCCACCAAGACATAACGATCATCAGCCGACACCGCCAGGTTTCGGGTATTGATGCCGGCGCGGATCTCTGCCACGGTCTCCAGCGTGTACAGATCGAACTTGCTGATCCAGCCATCACGGGAGGCAAAATAGACAAAACGCCCGTCGGATGAGAATTTGGGACCACCATGCAAAGCATAGTGTGATTTGAAACGGTGTATGGGCTCAAAGGTATCGCCGTCGAGAATCGTCACATGGTGATCACCGGCTTCGACAACAACGAAAAGATTCAGCGGATCGGCATCATGGATGGGTTTTGCCATAGTAGCATCGCCCGTTGTCCCTTCAAGTTTGTAGACTACATGACTGTTCCGGATCGCCTTTTCTCCCCAGGCAGGAAGCATGGTAAGCGGTGTGTAGATATATTCCACCAGCTGCTCGATTTCATCCGGTTCGAGCTGACCGCCAAAGGCGGGCATCTGGGTGGCGGGCAAACCTTGGGTGATGGAGAGCACGGCCTGGTTCTTTTTGATCCGTTTCAGGTTCTGGGGGATCAGGGCAGGACCCGTCAGGCCGAGGCGATCAGAGCCATGGCACCGGGCACAGTTGTCTTGGTACAGCTGATTCACTGCCTGATCGGCGGCTCTGGCGGTCACTGCTGAAAAACACGTCAATAACAAGACAAGGATTGGATTAACTCGCAAAGCGGATCTTCCTCAGTTTGAGTTCCATTGGTTGGGGTTTTTCTTTCTCGTAGCTCTCAGACATGAGCCCCAGTTCCTGATCCGTGAGATAACAGGCCGGGTCTTCCCACCAAGGATCACCCGTGGTCTGGAAAGCCCGAACCCGGGTATTGCCACCACAAACGCTCTGAAACGTGCAGACACCACACCGTCCTCGCAGCATACGCGGTTGTCGTTTCAAACCTGCCATCAGCGGATCAGAGATATCTGGCCAGATGACTGAAAAAGGCTTCTCAAGTACATTCCCCAGAGTGTAGTTCCACCAGAAGGTGTCCGGATGCACATTCCCCAAGTTATCGATATTGGCAACATTGATCCCCGATGAATTTCCGCCCCATTGCTGAAGTTTTGCGTACAAATGATCATATCGATCGGGAAAGCGTCTTTTGATCCACTGCAGAAGATAAACGGCATCGGCATCATTGTTCCCAGTGACGAACTCGCGCACTCTGCCTGCTTCGAGATCCGCCCAGCAACGGTCGAACAAAAGGTCCATCGCCTCCCGGGTGATCTGGTGAACGGTGTCATGGACACGATGCCTGTGACCGCGGCCACCGTAATTGAGATGCGACAGATAGAATTTGTCGATCTGCTCCTGCACCATGAGGTCGAGCAAAAAGGGCAATTCATGTGCATTTTCCTGGGTGATGGAAAAGCGCATGCCGACCTTGATACCTGCCTCACGACAGCGTTGCAAGGCCTGGAGGGACGCATCGAACGCCCCCTCTTTGCGCCGGAAACGATCATGGGTCTCACGCATGCCGTCGATGCTGATGCCGAGGTAGTCATAACCCACCTCGGCAATTTGATCGATGTTGTGTTCATCGATCAGTGTGCCATTGGTAGAGAGTGCGACATAAAAGCCGAGTGACTTCGCCTGTTTGGAGATCGTGAAAATATCGGGCCGCAACAAAGGCTCACCCCCGGAAAGAATGAGCACCGGCACGTGGAATGCCTTGAGATCCTGCATAACGGAAAACACCTGCCGGGTGGAAAGTTCACCGGGGAAATCCACATCAGCCGAGATGGAATAACAGTGTTTGCAGGCAAGGTTGCAGCGGCGGACGAGGTTCCAGATCACCACCGGCCCGGGTGGGTTGCGTTTCGGGCCAAGGGGAGTCGGATTTTTCAACTCCCGCATGTAATGTGTGATTCGAAACATGGCGTAGCTCGTTATCCTATTCTGATACCTGTCTTTTTCAAAATCCGGGTGCTGAAGAGCACTTCATGACGTCGGCAGTTATCTCCGAGCAGATTAGCGATCTGATCAACCTTCTCCATCACTTCTTCACGGTTATGACCGTGGACCATGGCAAACAGGTTGTACGGCCACTCCGGGAGATGCCTCGGCCGGTGATAACAGTGGCTGACGAAGCTCAATTTGCCCACAGCGTGTCCAAAGATTTTGATCTGATCATCAGGCAGATCCCAAACCGACATACCATTGGCAACATAACCCAGTGTGTAATGATTGGGCACCACGCCGATACGTCGGATACGGCCGTCCTCGCGCATTTTTCTGAGCCGCTTCTTGATCAACTCCACATTAACACCCAATTGATCCGCGATCTGCTGATAGGGCTCAGCAACGAGAGGAAGACCTGCCTGAGTGGCGATCATGATCTCACGGTCCAGATCTTTCTCATCCTGTTCATTTCTTTCTGCCAGATAATGCATTTCATACCTCGAAATAGAGCCCTACGTAAAACTCTTCCCGTTTCGGGAAACTGAGTACCTTCAATCCCGTTTGCTGTTCAATCCGTTGACGGGCCTGGTTCAGTGTCTGCTGACTCTCTGCGGCCAATACAAACCACATGTTCAACTCATGATCCCGTTGGTAATTATGGGCCACCTCGGAGAAGGCATTGACTTTTTCGGCCACCTTGTCGAAGTGTTCCTTAGGCACCTTCATGGCGCAGAGGCTGACGGCACCTCCAAACTGATCGGCATTGAACAATGGCCCGAAGCGGGTCAGGTAGTTTTCGTCGAGCAGGCGCTGGATCCGCTGGATGAGATCTTCTTCGCTCAATCCAAGATGACCGGCAACCACGGCAAAAGGGTGATCACAGACAGGGAAATCTCCTTGCAGTGCATTGATGATGCTTCGATCCAGTGCATCCATCTCAGGCGACAACCTTTGCGCCGCATTGTTTGAAACGGCGGCGTGAAAAAAGGGTTTCATGGGGCAGTGTGTTGAGCTCATATTGCTCGATAATCCGATCGAGGCACGCATGCGCCTCATCTCGTTCCCGAGCATGGATCATGGTAAACAGGTTGTATGGCCAGTCAGGGAGGACTCTGGGCCGCTGATAGCACAGCGTCACTGCAGGCTCATTGCTGATTTGCAATCCCAGCTCATCAACCTGGTGATCAGGCACGTTCCAGACGACCATGGCATTGGCATGATAACCCAGTTCATGATGGCGGACCACAATCCCGAGCCGCCGGATGACCCCCGCAGACTGAAGTTGGTGGATCTTTTCGATCACGACCCTTTCGGAAAAACCTAGTCGTTTCCCGATCTCACGGTAAGGTCGCTCGCTCAAGGGAAGGCCGTGCTGTATGGCGGCGATCAATTTCCGATCTACAGCCTCGTCCATCGGCAAGGAAGGCACCACTGGCGTCCCTGGTGTGCTTGCCTTGACAGGTTCCCGATCCAGCCGAAATCCCAGGTCAATGTGATATTCCCGGATCAAGGGCAGGCTCATCACAGCATATCCTGTTTCTATACGGATCCTGTCAATTACCTGGCCCAGCCTTGTCCTGTGGGGAGCGACGACGACAAACCAGAGATTAAAACGGTGCTCCCGCTCATAATTATGATTGATCTCTTGAAAATGGTTGATCCACATAGCGACTTCTTCCAGTTCGGCTTCCGGTACATGCATGGCGGCCAGGGTGCTGGCACCGATCACATTGGGAGGGAAGACCGGACCCACCCGGCTGACTTTGCCTTCGGCGCTGAGGCGGCTCAGTAGTTGCAAAACGGTATGCGTGTCCGTTTGGAGATCCTTGGCGATCACTTGGTATGGCGTTGGGTTCAGTGGAAACCGCTGCTGATACTGATTCAACAATTGCTGTTCCAGATCCATCATCATCTACAACCCAATCCGGTGTGCGCGACTGGTAAAGAAGATCCCGGAGGGTTTTCTGGCCGGCAGTTTTTTTATCAACTTCAGTGTCCGGGTATCATAGATTTGTATTTCATTCTCATCCCGTACCGATATCCACACCCGCTCCCCACGGGGTGTAAACTCCATATGCAAAACCCCTTTCCCCGGTTTCAGTGTCTTGATGATTTCGCGTCTTTCGGTGTCGATGACCTGGACGGTATCGTTCTTCGGGAAGGCAAAGTTGACCCAGACATGGCGTCCATCCGGCCTTGCCATGACAAACACGGGCTGGCCGTGGACGGGAATGTTCGCAACCGGCGCCCATGTGCTGCGGTCGATGACGATCACTTCGTGATGCCCTACCGCCGGCACAAAAGCCTCCCCACCGGCCATCGCCCATCCCTCCAGATGGGGCATCTTGTAGACCGGCATTTTCTTCTCACCCCGACCATACCGCTCCAGAATCGATTGCACGCCCTCCTCCGGATGCCACAAGTTGACCCGTGCCATGCCATCCTCACCGAACAAACCGGCAAGGTAATCATGGCCATCGGGAGTGATCAAGGCATCGTATGGTTGATGACCAACGGCGTTGAATTTTGTGATCACCGGGTTGTCTGGTGTGGTCATATCGGCGATCCAGATCGCGTCGGCATCATAGAGACTGAAGACAAACCGGTTATCCGGTGCATCCACCAGACCCACCACCTTCGATGGCTGGCCACGAGAATCCAGTGCCGGGATTTCGGCGACAGGCTCCAGGGTTTTCGCATCAAAAATACGAACACCACCTGGTGCATAATTGGAGACTGCGATCAGCCGTCCATCTTGGGAGATCGCCCCACCAATACTGTTACCGGCCTGCAGGATTCTGTTTACGATTACACCCTTGAGTAGATCCAGCTTGGTCAAGCCACCGTCCCTTCCAAAGACATAGGCATACCGTTCATCACGTGAGAAAACGACAGACGCATGAGAAAGATCACCCAGGCCCTCGATCCGATACAGCATGGAGCCGGTGGTATGCTCGATGATCTGAACGCTGCCCGTCGCTCGCTCGATGATCACACCCAAATCACCGGTACCCCGTTCTGCAAAAACGGAGCTTATGAAACTGAGCAGAGACAACAGAACGAATACAATGGATCGCAATCGTATCTTCATGGATTGACACCTCTTTTCAGCTCACCCACGAGCCACTTGATTTCTGTTGCATTGAGAATGCCTTCCCAGGGTGGCATGGGAGTGTTTTCACGACCCTTCTTTATCGTGTCGATCAGAAATGCGTCCGATTTGTTGGCCAATGTCTCCGGTGTCAGTGCAGGACCAAGCCCACCTTTCATGGTCATGCCATGGCAGGCTCCACAATCATCAAGCAGAAGGTTTCTCAACTCGTCTTGCCGTTCAGTCGACAGGGACTCTGCCTTGCCTTGATCGATCCAGGCAATGGAAAACAGTGCCATCAGCAGAATGGTTTTTTTCATATTCGCTTTCCTGAAGATTGTTGCAATGCCTTGCCTGGAACCGGTTGGAACCAGTCGAGGATCTGTGCAAAACGAACCACCTCGCCAATGACAATCATGGCGGGCGGTTGAACACCGGCCTGATGCGTATCGTTGACCAGATCGGCCAGGGAGCTGATCAGACACTGTTGATCCAGCGTCGTGCCACGTTCGATCACCGCAGCCGGAGTTATGGGTGACCGACCTGCATCAAGTGCAGCGTTCACAATCGCCTCCAGATTGCCCAACCCCATGTAAATGGCAAGGGTACACGAGGGATCGCGCAACGCCGCTTGATCAATTTCGAGTGGCTTGTTTTCTCTGCGGTGCCCGGTCATGAAATGCACTCCGTCGGCCAATCCCCGATGGGTCAATGGGATCCCCGCATAGGATGCACAGGCCATGGCGGAGGTGATGCCGGGTACGATTTCATAGGTGATACCATGCCGAGCAAGCGCCAGGGCTTCTTCACTTCCACGACCAAAAATAAAGGGATCGCCTCCTTTTAAACGAACGATATGACGATGCCCTTTGGTGGCGAGGTTGATCAACAGGTGGTTGATTTCTTCCTGTGGCAAGGGATGCCGTCCTGTCGCCTTGCCTGCATAGATTTTTGCCACACCGGAGGGTATCAAATTAATGATCGTCTCTGAGACCAGCCGATCATAGACAACGACATCGGCTGCTTTGATCAAACGTAATGCCTTGACTGTCAATAGATCCGGATCGCCAGGACCAGCACCAACTAAATAGACACGTGAGTTATTCATCACCGTATTCCTTTTCAATCAAACTGAAAAACGGGACATCCCTGTCCCCAGCGAGAGAGGTATTGGCTACTCAGTAAATATCATGTGTTGTGTTGTAGACATTGAATTTACCCGTGGGCGTGATCAGCCGTTCATCCTTGATGACTTTTTTCAGCTTGCGTGTCTTGTCATCAACAATCACGATAGCCGAGGTCTGTTCTTTACCATTCCATACAGAGAACCAGACTTCGTCACCGGCCTTGTTGAACTCAGGCTGGACAACCCGTTTCACGCCCTCGCCGATATCCGCCCATTCCGCAATCGGCAGGACTTCATACCCCGCTTCCAGATCATCGATGTTGAAGACGGCAACCGACTGACTGATCTTGGCATCTGGATTTAATGGTGTATCCACATAGAGGTTCCTTGATTTTGGATTTGTCTTGATGAACAGGGATCCACCCCCCTGTCCCTCGAGAACACGAACCACCTTCCAGGCATGTTCCTTGTGATTGACCGGATCAGTACCGATGAGAGTGATCTTGTTGTTACCCAAGGCACTGGTTGCCCATACAGGTCCATATTCTGGATCGATAAAGTTAGCGCCTCGACCTGGATGCGGAATCTTGTCCACATCAACCAGAGCTGTCAGTTGACGTTCTTTGGCATCGACGACAGCCACCTTGTTTGACTTGTTGGCTGCAGTCAGGAAATAGCGGTGTGTGGAATCCCAACCACCGTCGTGGAGAAACCGTGCCGCAGGAATCGTGGTGACAGTCAGGTTCTTGATATCTGAATAATCGACCAACAGGATCTTGCCAGTCTCCTTCACATTGACGATGAAGTCCGGATGGAAATGGGACGCGACGATCGCGGCCACCCGGGGCTCGGGATGGTATTCCTGGGTATCGATCGTCATGCCTCGGGTATTGACGATTTTGATGGGTTCAAGTGTTTCGCCTTTCATGAGTGTAAATTGAGGAGGCCAGTAGGAACCGGCGATGGCGTACTGGTCTTCATAGCCTTCAAATTTGGACGTTTCCACTGATCGGGCTTCGAGCCCCACCTTGATCTCAGCCACATTGTCCGGCTTCTCCATCCACAAATCGATCAGGTTGATCTTGGCGTCCCGGCCAATCACATAGAGATAACGTCCGGAGGCAGAGGGACGGGTAATATGGACTGCATAACCTGTATCGATAACATTTATAATCTCTTTGCTATCCCCATCGATCAATGCAATTTGGCCAGCATCTCGCAAAGTGACCGAGAAAATATTGTCGATATTGTAATCGTTCATCTTCTTCGTCGGCCGTTGATCCACGGGCACGATGACTTTCCATGTCTCCTTCATCTCCTTCAGGCCCCACTCGGGCGGCTGCGGTGGTTCGTGCTGAATGTACCGGGCCATAAGATCAACCTGTTCCTCGGTCAATTCTCCCGAGGTTCCCCAGTTGGGCATACCTGCCGGTGAGCCATAGGTGATGAACACCTTCAAGTAATCCGTGCCCTTTTTGCGCGTAATGTCTGGTGTCAATGGTTTACCGGTGGCGCCTTTGCGCAGTACACCATGGCAACCCGCACAACGCTCGAAAAATATCTTTTTCGCTTCGGCAAATTCTTCCTTGGTCATGGGTGGCCCTTCCCCACCAATCATGTCTTTGGTAACAGAGGGATCGATGCCTGAGGGTGCACCCTTGTAGCTCATTTCGGTTTCAGGCGTGCCTGGATGTTGTCCTGTATCCTCCTCCGCCTGTGTCGACAACGCACCGAAAGTGCACAGTGAGAGTGCAATGAGTGATGACTTCAGAATGTCCGGATAGTTTTTCATATCGAATCCCCCGCAAATGGTGTGATAGGCAGATTGAGTGTAGCGGGACTACGGGAGGATGCATTGACATAGGTCAAGGTGTTCGAGGCCAGGACACTTCCTTGATTGGCCATGGCCGGTGCCTGCGTCAACGTGTCATCTGCAGATAGAGCAGGGGCAGTTTGGCTGGAAGTTCTTCTGCGTTTTTGATCAAAATACAGGCGTGAGTGCCAAATAAATAGGGTAGGTAATCTCGAGCCTTTTCATCGATGGTCACACAAAAGGGGCGTAATCCCTTTTTTTCCGCTTCGAGGATGGCCATACGGGTATCTTCTATGCCATAACGGCCTTCATATTTGTCCAGATCATTGGGCTTGCCATCGGTCAGAATAAGTAGGATTTTCTGGAACGTGGGCTCTGCTTCCAGCAACTGACTGGCATAACGAATAGCAGCCCCCATGCGGGTGTAATACCCAGGTTTGATCTGCTGGATCCGCCCACGAACTGGGGGCGTATAGTGTTCATCGAAACGCTTGATCCTATGGAAGCGAACATGACTCCGATAACGGGATGAAAACCCATGGATTGCAAAACGGTCACCCGTGGCATCGAGGGCTTCTGCAAACAGATACAGGGAATCCCTGATGATGTCGATGACTTGAGTATCGTTGTTGACCCAGGCATCTGTCGACAGGGAGAGATCCGCCAGCAATAAACAGGACAGACTCCGGTATCTCTGGCGGTAGTCCCGATATAAAGGCTGATCGGCACTGGCCCGGCCCTGTTTTTTCAGCGTCAGGAATTCATGGCAGGCATCCAGATCGATCTCCGTTCCGTCAGACTGACGATTGAGCCATTGCCGTTGTGGTTGCAGAGCCTCAAACTGGCGTCTCAGTTTTCGTGCCTTCGAACAAATCCGCTCGGGTAGATCGATCGCAGGCTGATGGCGTGCCATCATGGGTTGCAGACAGCAATGATCAGGCTGCATCCGCTGGGTTTTGTAATCCCATTCCGGCAGAAGAATTCCGTCTCCCAGACGCAGGTCATCATACTCATCGGCTGGCAGATCGAGATCGAGCCGCAAACGGCCAGCAATCGATTTTCGATCCCGCGCGACGTGGATCACATCCAGGTCCTCGGCAGTCTGCATGGCCTTGTCGTCCTCTTCCTCATCCGTAGTGCGATCGACCTTGACGTACTCGGCCCAGCTGAACAGACTTTCCAGACGAAACGCCAATAAACCGTTCTCCCCTTTCGGCATCTGTGTCCGCTCAGCTTGCTTCCGTTGTGACTCTGAGGTGCTTTTTTTGGCCACATGTTGCCTGTCGGCTTCAGTTTCCGTCTCCTCCGGCGCAATCCCGGTGGACAGAGGCAGGGGTGGGTGTGGATGTAACCACAAAGGCACCGGTGACGGCACCACACCCGGCTCCGGCTCAACAGAAAGGGGGCATTGTGGATCCAACAGGGCCTCGCGGATCAGATTTTCCATTCGGGCTTCAGGCAGGGGCAGCGCATCCGGCCGCGGCCTGAGCTCGAGATGGGCATGCACCAGTCGCTGGTAGCGTTTTTTCATACCGGGCCAGTGTGCGAGCAGTGCTGCCGTTTGCCTATGACTTCGCTCGATCCAGTGCAGATGATGATCCACAGGCACCGTAACAAGCGCTGCCAGCCAGAGGTAGAGATCGTAATTTAGACACCAATCCGGAAAACAGGCGAGGCGTGAGGGCAAGCGCAGCATCTCTCCATCGCACCAAGCGAGTTCAACCTTGTCTCCGGTTCCCGCCATCCGTTGCAACCAGTTCCTGCGGCCACCATGCTGATAGGGTGTGGCATTGGTGATTTGCAGGCCACCTTCTCCACCCAGGGCACGGAACACTACAGCAACAGCCTGACGGACCTCATCCAGACAAACCTCCGCTTCAGGAAAGTCATTGTCCGCGGCTCGCATGATCAAACGATGCCAGAGCTTGCCGATGAACTCTTCCATGGTCAGTTTTTGTAACAGTCTGCCGGGACGTGGGGTTTGCGGCCAAAGCCCCTGGCTGACATATCCAGGGCACATACCTTGTCGATCATCTTCAGCACGGGTCTTGAAGCGTGCTTTTCCTGTACCCGGGTACAGGCAAGAACACAGGCCATGCATTGCGTACAGGTGTACTTTTTACGTTTCACGGCGCGGGGTTTCAGACGCATGGGACAGGCATGTTCACATGAGGCATCGCAATCCCTGCATGCTGCGGCGCGGGTACGATCATAACCCACCACCAACGCCTGCAGGTTTGCCATCCATAACAGACTTTGCATGACGCCCACGGCACAGGCATAACGGCAAAACAAATGCCTGGCAAAGGTAAACTCAATCCCGAAAAGCAAGATCAACGCCATCAGGAAGAGCCACTGATTCCGGCTCAACTCACCCTGGATGAGGTGAGCATAGACCTCCGCCGGAGGCACCAGGTAAGTAAGCGCCGTCAACGCCCACAAAAAGGAAAAAGCCAGGATCAACACCGCTGTTGGCCACCACCTTCCATCCACTCGGATCACGGTACCGTCCTGTTGTTTCATGGGCAACCGTGCCTTATCCCAGAGACTCGGTTTGCCGATCGTTCGTCGCAAGCGCTGATTGATCGTTTCGATGGCCAAAAAGTGTGGGCACAGCCAGCCGCAATAGAGACGTCCCCAGCGCCAGGCCACATAGCCTCCGATCAGGACAATTGACAACACCGGGAGCACGCCCCGGAGAAACAACTGCAGGCTGATCTGCAGCGTTGTCTGATCGGGTTGAATTCCCAGCTGCAAGGCATGACCAAACAAAATGAAATGGTGCCGGTAGAGATCATAGCGAAAGAGATCCAGCACCGGCGCCAGGATAAACAACAGAAAAAAAGCGCGCTGCCAGGTGCGGCGTGAACCGATCATGATCGTCTCCATCTCCCAAGCAGAGGGAAATCATAGATCTCACCCTGCCTGGCCTTGACCCAGCCCAAAATACCAGGAAAGATAAACAAGGGAACGATGATCATCAAATAGGCCTCGAAAATGATAAGGCTATGGATCGAGATATAGCCACCCAGTAAAACCACCAAAAAATTGGCGCACACAAACAGCAGTGTGATCAGGCTGCCGGCAATAAACGTCTGTTGCACATGCGCGCGACTCACAGGTTCCTTATTCTGTCTGTGGCGAACATAGAGTAGCAACAGGAGTGGATAACCCAGTGGTGGCACGAGGCAGGTCAGGATATACAGGCTCTCGGCAATCACGGCTTTCTTTGTCTCATTCATCTTGCATCACCATGTGTACAACCTCCATCAAGGCGTTGATCGTTTCCGGCTCATCGGTCAATGGTTCGACAATCGCGGCACGGCAAGCCGAAATCGGATCGAAGCCCGCCTGGATCAAATCGGCCGCATAGATCAACAACCGGGTGGACGTGGACTCTTCGAGATCGTGATCCTTCAACCGGCGAAGTGCAGCTGCCAGCTTTACCAACCGCGCAGACGTTTGTTCATCGATACCACTCTCCTGGCAGATGATCCGTTCTTCGGTTTCCGCATCGGGGTAGTTGAATTGGATGGACAAAAACCGTTGCCTGGTCGACGGCTTCATCCCCTTCAAGAGGTTTTGGTAGCCGGGGTTATAAGAGACCACCAGCATGAATTCCGGTGGTGCGGAAAGGATCTCGCCCGTTCGCTCGATGGGCAGGATCCGTCTGTCATCCGTCAATGGGTGGAGCACCACGGTGGTGTCCTTTCTCGCCTCGACAATCTCGTCCAGATAACAGATGGCACCCTCGCGCACCGCTCGTGTCAGAGGCCCATCGTTCCAATAGGTCTGACCGTCACCTATCAGATGGCGTCCAACAAGATCGGTTGCCGTCAGATCATCATGACAGGCAACAGTATAAAGGGGGCGTTGGAGGCGCGCAGCCATGTACTGGATGAAGCGTGTCTTGCCGCACCCCGTCGGCCCCTTGATCAACAAGGGGAGTTGCTTGTTCCAGGCATGTTCGAACAACTCGACTTCATTGCTCTGTGGCTGATAAAAGGGAAGTTCCATGGGTTATTTCATCCTCATTTGGAGAAACCGTGCGGTGACGAAATCCATTGTTTGCACATGTTGCAGAAACCAGTCAGGCCAGACCTTGAAGCAATAGTCATGGAGGGCCTCAAGCTTCCTGTTCTCCTCCCACTCATGAACCACCTGCTCCAGTCTTTCCAATGCCGTTTGATGGGCCTGGCTGTGTACCGCAAAAGCAGGAAAACCATGTTCCTGCATGAGTTGGTTTTCCCGTTCGAAGTGTTCTTTTGTATGCCGATGCCAAGCCTTGAGCTTTGAGGTGATCGCTGCAGCCATGGCGGGCTGACAATCCTCTCCCGCCGCACACCTGGCCTGCATGTTGTGAATGAGCGCACCCAATTCATTGACCATGGAGACTTCTTCCCAATGGGTATCGTTCATACTGTCAACGGCAATCTTGGGTATTTCTTCTGCTTTGATGATTTCCATACGCACTCCCTTCTTGAAGTAAACCGATCACGCACCGGATCAGAGTTGATGAATTATCACAATGAGGACGATCACTAAAACCAGCCAGCCCTGGACAAGCCAGCGCCATTTGCGCGCCACCTGCCGCAGCCCCATGTATTCAGCGATGATCCAGTATCCTTTGAGTAACGACGACGCGAGAACCAGGATTACAAACCATTGGCTAGAAAACCCAAACCTGCCACATGTATAAACGAACACGGTCAGAAACATCAGTGCGAACCAGATCCGTTTCGCCCGCGTTTGTTGGTGAGCCCAGGTGTTCACCGAATGATGTAAACGAGTGGAAACAGAATGATCCATACCAAATCCACCATATGCCAGTAAGAAGCACCGGTCTCGACGCCTGTATGTTCCCGGTGGTTGTAGGCACCAGCCCGCGCTTTGAACAGGATCGCAGCCAGGATCACCATCCCCAGGATCACATGCATGAAATGAAAAAAAGTCAGCGACAGATAGAACATATAAAAAGTGTTGGTGCTCAGCCGGATGCCCGCAGAAAATTTGTCACTGAATTCAAGCGTCTTGGCGACCAAAAACCCACACCCGCAAAGCAGCGCCAGACCCAAACCGTTCACACACTGCTGCACCTTGTCTTGTTTGATCGCGAGAACCGCTTTGACCACAAAATAGCTCGACGTGATCAACAACAGCGTGTTCAAGGCACCGGTTTCACGATCCAGAAACTGCTGATAGTAAGCAAACTCCTCACGATGCAGGGAACGAGTCACCGCATAGGCGATGAAAAGCACACCAAATACCATCAGCTCGGCAAAGATGAAGATCCAGATCGCAAAATCCCCCGGCAAGGGCTTTGTTCTCTCCGTGTCCATGGGCACTATCATTTCCTGAGAAAAAAGGGGGACAAGCGCCCCCCGCTCTACAAAGGTTTGTGATCAGGCCGCTACGTTTTCCTCCTTGACAAAGAAGCTGTAGATATACAGAACCAGTCCGATCAAAAAGACTAATCCGGTGAATTCACGTAACCAGTAGAAGATCTCAATCTTCTGCTGCGCCACCATGAACGGTACCGGATCTTCCGTGAAACGTTGCAGATAGACCTGAAGAATCCCAGCAGCAGTCAGGAACAGGGTAATGAAGACCATGGCGATGGTCATGAGCCAGAAAGACCACATCTCCAAGACCTGTGCCTTCTCACCATTGGCCGTGCGGCCTCGCATGATGGGCATGGCATAGGAGATGATCGTCAGACTGATCATGACATAGGCACCATAGAATGCCATATGCCCGTGTGCAGCCGTGATTTGTGTGCCGTGAGTATAAAAATTGACTGGCGCCAGCGTATGCAAAAAGCCCCAGACACCGGCACCAAGGAATGCCATGACCGCCGTGCCCAGCGCCCAAAGAACGGCTGCTTTATTCGGATGTTCACGACGTCGCTTGTTGACCATATTGAAAGCGAACAGCGTCATCATGAAAAACGGGATGGGCTCCATTGCTGAGAATACGGATCCCAGCCATTGCCAGTAATCGGGTGTACCGATCCAAAAGTAGTGGTGGCCGGTCCCGATGATGCCAGTGATCAAGGTCATAGCGATGATGATGTAGAGCCATTTTTCGATCACTTCACGATCGACACCCGTCACCTTGATCAGGACAAAGGCGAGAATCGATCCGAGAATCAACTCCCAAACACCTTCCACCCAGAGATGGACCACCCACCACCAGTAATATTTATCCAAGACCAGATTGTCCGGGTTATAAAATGAAAACAGGAAAAACACAGCAAGCCCCACCAACCCTGTGAGCAGAACCAGGGAGATCACCGTCTTGCGTCCGGTCAAGACCGTCATGCCGATATTGAAAATAAATGCCAAGGCCACAATGACGATACCGATCTTGGTGATCGTGGGTTGTTCCAAAAACTCACGGCCCATGGTTGGAAATAATTCATTCCGGGTCAATGCCGCCAGATCCGAATAGGTGAACAACAGATAACCTATGACCGTCAACGCCCCTGCGATCAGGAATATCCAGAACATCAGGGTGGCCAGCCAGGGGGCATAAAGTTCCCTTTCAGACTCTTCCGGCACCAGAAAATAGGCTGCACCCATAAAAGCAAAGAGCAGCCATACGATCAGCAGATTAGTGTGTACCATCCTGGCCACATTGAAAGGAATTTCAGGAAACAAAAAGTCCCCCACCACATATTGCAGCCCCATGATCAATCCGAACAGGATCTGTCCGGTGAACAACAAAATAGCCGCTATGAAATAATTTTTTGCAACGAGTTGTGATTGGTATTTCATGTTCGCTTCTCCCGCTTAACCCTGGATGTTTGGAGGCCAATCCCTGGCTGTCTTGATGCCATCAACGTATTTAAGGAACTGTGCGATCGCTTCCAATTCCTCATCCGTCAGATTGAACTGTGGCATGCTCCGGCGACCGGGCACCCCTTTGGCTGGACGGCTCTTGATGAACAACTTGATCGCATCGGTACTTTCGCCGAACCGGGTATAAACATTCCCCAGTTCCGGGGCAAAATAGGCGCCTTCGCCAAGGAGTGTATGGCAGCCAATACAATCGTTTTCCTCCCAGACTTTTTTACCCAGGGCAACCACTTCATTGATCGCTTCATGGTTGTCGCCCGATGGAAGTACTTGATGTGTATCGTAGGTCAGTGCGAGAAATAAGAGGAAGAAAAAAACCGCGCCTCCGTAATAGATATTCCTCGCCATGCTTTTGGTAAATGTTTCTCTCATGGCCTCACCCTTTCTTGTTATGGACGGGATTTAACCGTAGCAAAATCAAAAAAAAGTACCTTGACTTACATCAAGCGGGAAATAGCTCTTCGAATGCCCCGGTACCAGTATGGGCCATAGTGATAATGTTCAGCTTCGTAAGTTAGGATGAGTGTCTGCCTGTTGGTTATTGACAGTCACAGGGAGGATATGGGCCGTTCAGGAGTCCAGTGACACGAGTGCCTTGAGACGCTCAACATCGATCAACTCGATCTGGGAACCATGCAAGACTATCAATCCTTCTCTTTCAAGTTCTTTCAATGTTCGGGAAAGGGTCTCAGGCTTGATTGAGAGGCGGGAGGCAATAATACGCTTGGGAGCAACGAGACAGAGAGCCGTTTGGTTGCCTTCAATATCAGCAACTTCATTCAAAAGATAGTCCACCAGTCTGAAGGTGGCATTGTGCAGGGTCAGGCGGTCCACCTCATTGACCATCCAGTGCAGCCGCTGGCTCAGCTTGCCGAGCATACTGAGACACAATTTGTTCGATGACTTGAGCAGTTCGAGATAAGGATTGGCCTTGAAACCCACCACGATAGAAGGGACCAAAGTGATGGCAGTGACCGGATACTGGCAGCTACCCAAAAAAAGTGCGGCTTCAGCAAAGGTCTGGCCCGGCTGAATAATATCAATCACTTTCTCATCACCACTGGGTGCGAGCCTTAACAGCTTTATCCCTCCTGAAACAAGGAGATAGATATCGGTCAGAGGCGCATTCTGTTCGAACAAAATGCTATCGCTAGGTAGCTGCATCGTATGGGAAAGGCTGACGACTTTCTTGAAACTGTCATCATCCAGCGTCTGCAACAGGACGCAACGACGCATGGCGGCCAAAATTCGATCGTCCAGCCCGATGTGTACCCTCCGTCTGTTCTGCATCCAACCCCCAGTTCTATATTGCAAACGAGGGTTATTATTTATTAACCTAGGGAGGATTACAATCCGGCTTTTGCCGCGGCTTCTTCCCACCCTGCAGGCAGTTGATGTGCGATGCCTTTATGGCAATCGATGCAGGTTTTCCCCTCTTCCAGGCCTTTGGAATGTGCCTTGACTGCACGGCGGCCCTGTTCAACAAAGTCCATGGACTCATAATCATGGCAGTTTCGGCATTCGCGTGAATCGACCGATTTCATTCGCTTCCACTCGCTCAAGGCCATGGTAAGTCGGTAGGCCTCGAACTTCTCCGGCGTATCCACCGTGCCAACAAGTTTATGATAAAGCTCCCTTGAAGCTTCGATCTTCCGCTTGATTTTGTAGATCCACTCTTTGGGAACATGGCAATCAGGGCATTCTGCACGCACACCGGTACGATTGCTGTAATGAATGGTATTTTGGTACTCGGGATAGACATTATCCCGCATTTCGTGGCAGGAAATGCAGAATGTGAGGGTATTGGTCAGCTCCAGGGTCCAGTTAAACCCTCCCCAGAAGAGGATGCCCAGGAAAAATCCAATAATCAGGGTACCCGACAATATTTTTCCACGAAAGGTCATGATTACCCCCTTGTTTTATTATTCCTTAATAGAATCAACAGGCTTGAAGGTATTTTCTACCAACGGTTTGGCATTCGCCTGTGGTACATGGCATTGTGTGCAAAAATAACGTCTCGGTGACACATCTGAGAGTTCATTTCCTTCCCGATCCTTGAAATGTGTAAGACTGATCTTTGTGGCCCCACTCTCCTTGTAATGTTTCCAACCATGACAGGAGAGACACTTATTGTATTTAAGGTTGATCTGATACCCTGTAATTTTGTGTGGGATAAGGGGAGGTTGTTGCACATAGTTTCGTGGAATCGTCTCGCCATCTTTTGCCCATATTTTTTTTTCTGGTGGAGGGGGCACTGAATCGAGAGGGTGTTCACCCCGCAAGGATTTCAGCTCCTCTGCATTGAGGGCAACCGCAGCCAGCAACACGACAAGAAGAATGATTTTTTTCATGACAGGGACTCCATACTTTTTTGAACAGATTCAGATTTCCCTTGCTCGTGATCGAAACGAAGGGAAAACCGGAAGACATCTTTCGCACAGACATCGATACAACGACCACAATTGATACAGTTTGAATCCAGAATGAGGGGACTCAAACCTTTCTCTTTCCCTTTCAGCGCAGGAGGTATCACCTGTTTTTCCGGACACACGGCAAAACAGTCCATACAGTCATCACACTGATCGCGACGGCTGGCAGCCACCCGGATCAAGGCCATCTTGCCAAGCAGACTATAGAAGGCACCCACCGGGCAAATCCGTCCACACCATCCTTCCTTGCTCACAAATAAATCGAAGAGAAAGATTCCAAGGATCAGAAACCAACCCGTACCCATCCCGAAGATGATCCCACGATGGAGCATGGACACCGGGTTGATCAGCTCCCAGGCGATGCTACCGGAAACCAGGGCACCGATCAGCGTGCCACCCAGAAACCAGTAGCGGAAAGATTTGCTGATCTGTGCGCCCTGCCCTTTGATACCCAGTCGTCGCCGTGACCAGGCTGAGGCATCTGTCACCATATTGACGGGACAAACCCAGGCGCAATAGCTGCGGCCACCCACCAGGGTATAAAAAACCAGGACGATCAGAGCCCCGAGAAAGGCCGTGGCCAGAGGCCAATGTCCCGCGGCTAACGACTGCAACAGGACATAAGGATCAGTCAAGGGCAAAACACCTAGGGTCAGGCTGGAGGCCAGATTGCCCTTGACGATCCAGAGGCCGAACCAGGGGCCGAGAAGGAACAGGAACAAAATACCGAACTGACAGATACGCCTGAGTACCAGCCATTTATACGCCTTCCACCAACCATAGCGTTCCCTCGCTTCCATGCCAGGATAAGGGTGCTGCTTATCCATCCGGCTTCTCCTTGCGATTCAGAGTATCGAGTGGATTACTACTGAAAGGTGTCGCCTGTTGTTCAGGCTCCTCAATCAGCCCTTTCCCGTAATAGTCATATTCCATACCTTCCGGCAAATTAAACTGGTGTTGAGTATCTGGTGTAACCAGTGATTCCCCCGCCTTATTCTTTTCTTCCCAGCCGAGCCGGTAATGACTCTGCATTTTCCCTTTGGCGATTTCCAAAGGTAACACCTTGATCGCCGCCTCTTCCAGAATACAGGCGTGCTCACATTTGCCGCAGCCCGTACACGCATCGGAGTGCACAACAGGAACGAACATCGCGTGTTTTTGGCTCCGCGGGTTATGGCGCATCTCCAGGGTGATCGCCTCCCCCCGAACCGGACACACATTGAAGCAAACTTCACAACGCAGGCCCTGAAAAGCGATGCAACTCTCCTGATCCACCACATGGGCCAGCCCCATCCGTGCCTCGGTGATATCCGTCAATCCATGATCCAGCGCACCAGTGGGACAAGCGGCCACACAGGGAAGGTCTTCACACATTTCGCAGGGATAATCACGGGCGACAAAATAGGGTGTGCCGGTGGCTACCTCCTGCTCCGGCTTGGCCAGATCGAGCGTGGGATAGGGGCAATCCCGAACACATAATCCACAGCGGATGCACGCCGATGTGAACGCTTCTTCCGGCAATGCCCCGGGTGGCCGGAACGCAGTTGCCGGC